>Ga0114962_10001275_pt1 | contig 21911 bp, 20 predicted proteins | sample C_130820_MF_Meta_FD_87017 | JGI IMG/M metagenome (GOLD analysis project Ga0114962, IMG submission 87017) | Freshwater microbial communities from Lake Croche, Canada to study carbon cycling - C_130820_MF_MetaG | ecosystem: Environmental > Aquatic > Freshwater > Lake | place: Lake Croche, Canada... | reverse complement strand
GTTGCGATTCTCATCCGGGATCGAGTGGTTCCTGACACCGAAGGCTCGGGCGGTCGCCGAACTCTGGGTGATAATCATGACAAAACAGGCTCCGGCAACGGGAAGCAGCGCCGACACATCAGTCATAGAAACTGTGGGAACATTGAAGGGAGGGAGCCCCCCCTCCACCGGACCGATGAGATGAAAGCCGCGACCTGCAAAATCGAGGAAATAACTGGCAAGAATTGTACCGATCACCGCAACCAGTGCCCCTGGGAATTTGGGAGCCACCGACCGTTCCGACGCAATGATGGCAAGGACTAGCAGGGAAACCATCAAGGTGGGAAAATGTACCTCACGAAGGTGGGTGATCACAGAAGCCAACTGCGTCAAAGAATCAGGACCCGTCACCGTGAATCCAAGCATCTGACCCAGGACAGCAACTCCTACCTGAAAGCCGACTCCTGTTAGGAAACCGATCAGGACGGTTCGTGAAAGGAAATCTGCCAAAAAACCGAGACGAAGGATCCTGGCAACCAATAATAGTGCTCCTGTGAGCAGGGCCACTACCGAGGCGTGGGCTAGAAAGTCTACGGTACCGGGATGGGCGATCGGTGAGACTCCCGTCGCCAGGATGGCAGCCGTGGCGGAATCGGCCGCGACGAAGAGCGAACGCGCCCCTCCAAGGAGAGCAAAGGCAATGACCGGGAAAAGGAGCGTGTAGAGACCCGTGATCACGGGCGTTCCCGCGATCCGGGCATATCCCATCGCCTGCGGGATATTCATCGCCGCCAAAGAAACTCCCGCAAGAATCTCGGAGAAGAACTTTCCCGGAACCAGCGGGAAGATCCCGGGGCTTATTTTCTGGCCCCAAGCTGCCATTCTTACTTTGAGTGAGTTGGGAGAATGTAAAAGCACAGAGTGATGCTTCAGAAAAATACTCAGACAACCGGATTGGAAAGAACTCCTATGCCATCGATTTCTACCTCGACGCGATCACCAGGCTGTAACCATCGCTGGGGAGTACGCCCAACGCCGACTCCCGAGGGGGTTCCGGTCAGAATCACCGTGCCGACAGCTAGCGTGGTGTCTCCACTCAGGAATTTTATCAGAGCAGGAACATCAAAAATCATGTCGCTTGTCTTGGAATCTTGAAATGTCTCGTTGTTTACCCGAGTGGTGATGCGGAGGGCATTGGGATCAGGAATCTCGTCCCGTGTGACCATCCATGGTCCCATCGGAGCGAAGCTGTCGAAGGACTTGCCACGGCACCACTGGGACCCTCCCCAGTCTTTCTGCCAATCCCTGGCGCTGACATCATTGGCCACGGTATAGCCGAGGACATGCTCAAGAGCATTCTCCCGGGTTGCGTTGAGACAGCTCTTTCCGATGACAATGGCCAGCTCTCCCTCGTAATCGACCTGTGTGGAAATATGCTTCCTGGGGATCCTGATCGGTGATCCGGGATCAAGGAGTGACGAGGGGTTCTTGAAAAAAAGGATGGGAAACTTCGGAATCTTAGCCTTCATCTCCTCGGCGTGCTGGCGGTAGTTCAGGCCGATGCAGAGAATCGCGGCGGGAACCACCGGAGCAAGCAGGGTGAACGTGGTGACACGCTCACCGGTCGGGTGAACCTCTCGGAAGGGATCCCCAGAGAGCATCTCCAACGCGGTGCCCAGGTCATCAAGCGGCCGCGCATAATGAATGATGCCATCTGGGAGCAGGATGCGGGCAATCTTCATGGATTGAAATCTACATCACAACCGGCATGAAGAGCATGAAGATTTCACAGGGATGCAGGGGATGAAGAGAATAAAGGGGATTGTTCAGGAGTTTATTCCTTTTGTCTGCCGATCCTCCCGGATCAGGCATCCGATCCTGCAATTAGCAGGATCGGGCTTCTCGGCTGATGCCTCGAATGACTAAGCCGTGTTCCTACACGCCTTTTCCATCTGCATCGCTCGTTCGGCCATGTCAGGCCCGAGGTAGCAGTGCGAGCCGACGGAGAGAAACCCATGTCGAGAGAGCATCTTCCTGTAAAAGGATGCAGATTGGAGGCCCTCCTTTGGAAAGTCACCGACCAGCGAATCCTCGTGGGTGTAGAGCTCCAGTAAGGCGACCCCTGCAGCTCTATGGGCGAGTGAGGCGATACCCTGCTCGAGCTCACCCAGCGACAGGTAGAAGAGCGTGTCGCTGCAAACGATCAGATCATACTCCTCGGCAAGACCGATCTCCTCAAGTGTGGCAAAGGAGCCGAGGCGGATATTCCGCTTCTTCCCAAAACGCTCCACAGCATAGTTGCTCGCATCGACTCCGGTGTAGCGGACCTTGGGTCTCATCGATCTGAGCGCTGGAAACCAGTTCCCCTCCCCGCATCCCACGTCGAGGATGGTGCGGACAGAACGCTCCAGATAATACTCCGCGACGGAGAGAGTCAGGGCTGCCTTTCTGGCGATCGCAGCCTCCGACTTCACCCGTGTTTTCGGATCCCGATACCAGCGGTCGAAATAAGCCCGGTCATAGCGAGATATATCGGATTTTTTACTCATTCAAAAATTAGGAACTAGAAGATTGATGATAGTAGATGGGAATCAAACGAGCCTCAATCTCCCAACTTCCATTCTCCAACTTCCCTCCTCGGCCTTAGTCGAGGAAGGAGCAGATATAGTGGCAGGGAGCATCCTTCACGGCGATGGTGAAGCCGGAGCTCGCGGGAACGTCGAACGCAACCCCCGCTGCATGAGCATCCATCTTATCCGATCCATCCAGCACAACTTCACAGGCTCCCTCGACGATCTCCATGCGTTCGGCCTTACCCGTTCCGAAATGATAGGTTCCGGGCAAGATGACTCCGACAGTCTTGTGTTCATTATCTTGAGTAATGATCGTATGAGAGATAACGCGACCCTCGAAGTAGATGTTGGCCTTGGCGTGAACGGTAGAGTTGATGATTTCCATGGTGCCGTGATCGTTTCAAGGCCGATCTTTTGCAAGTGCAAATCTCGGCATTTTCCCTTCATGATCGTAGGCGATGCGATTCATGCCACTGATTTTTTTAGGATCTCTGATGCTTGGGGACTCCTTGCTTCGGGCCGAGATCGGGGCCACGCAAGAGCAGTGTCTTGCCCGTTATGGGAAGCCCGAGCGCGATGCCCTAAAGCAGAGCGGATTACTCTACTTCCGAAAGGATGGGATCTGCACGATCGCTCACTTCTACAAGGGCACCTGCGATGTCTTGAGCCTCTTTTCCGATAAGACAGAATCAGGAGTACCCGTGGATCTACCCGCTGATCGGATTCGCTCTCTGCTGAAAAGCGAGGGTGGCAGCCCCGACTGGAGTGCTGCGGGATGCTACTCGATCAACGGGGTCTGGAACACGCCCGATGGCAAATCCTTCGCCATCTACGACACGATGCGCCACAAACTGGCTATCATGACCCATGACGCCTACGTGAGGGAAAAAGCTGCGGTCGCTAAAGCTCGTGCCGATAAAGAGTAAATCACTGATCAAAACGCACTCAACCCCAAGGATAAAGATTCTCTAGCTTACTAAAAAAACCCGTCCTGAATCAACAGGACGAGCTTTTCGAAGAATATGTTCTAGCCGAAGTAACCTTGGAGCTTAGCTCTGCTGCTTGCGGGAACGGATGAGGATCAGACCAGCGACAGCACTCATGCCGAGCAGCGCCCAGGTGGAGGGCTCAGGAACAGCCTGCTGAACAAATGTTGAACCAAGATCTGCATCTGTGACGCCAAAGACGAAGACCTTGCTAAGGCCTGCAGCGGGATTATTAGCATTACCATCTGTATTAAAATCATTGTCATTTGCCATGTAAAGCGTGTGAGTGTTAGTGCCATTGATCATGACATCTTCTCCCCAAGCAAGTCCTTCCAGCTTGGCAGGGATGTTGGTAGCTGCAAACCCTGCATTGGTCAATCCGGCGAAAATGTCAAGGAACAGGGTCCCGTTAACAGCATAGGGAGCCAAAGCATTAGTTCCACTAAGGTTACTGACATCGGTGGCTCCATCAAGATTAATCTTAATCAGTTTTTTATAGGCAGCGGAATTTCCAGCACCCAATCCCTTTCCATCCCGCTCTAGGACCAGAAACTCATTAGCATTAATAGCAAGAATCTCACTGCTGTTCTGGCTGCCACCAGCAACACTATTGTTATTATAGGCAAACTGCGCAGTAGCACCGCTTGCAATATCGATTTTCACAATACGGTTGTAGTTTCCTTTGCCTGGATCTCCAGTATTGCTATCCTGTTCTAAAGCAGATTGCATGAAACCATAAAGTGTGGAGCCATCTGGAGAAATTGCCAAACCCTCCATGCCTTTATTGGCGATACGGCCTGTAGTATTACCATTAATTTCATTAGTTCCTACGGAAGATAAATTAGTGACACCCAGGTTGCTAGGAAGAGTAAATGCCTTGGTGCGTTCTCCCGTCGTACGATCAAACTGATAAACATAGGGGCCGTATTCATCAGAGACATAGGCATAATGTCCATCAGCAGAAATACGAACGGCCTCGGGATCGAGGCGGGCATTGTTAGAATTCAACGAACTGCTACCTGAAGCAAAATTGTCAGAGCGTCCATTAAAATAATTCTTGTTACCGACAATAGTCGAGGTAGCCCCGTAAGTAAGAGCCGTGCTGCTATACAGAAGCGTCGTGCTGTTGAGTGTGGGGGTGACAGTGAAAACTCCAGGAGTATTTTGCTGAAGATCGAACGTCACATTCTGAAGACGTGAAATATAAGAGGTCGTGTCATCCACAGAGGAGTTCCATGCGAGAGCGTTTGGTCCCCGATCAGGGACCATGACGAAATTATTTCCACCTGCCCAAGCAAGTCCCGAACCGACACCACCAAAGGCATTGGCGGCGTAATTTGTATTATCAAGCGTCCCAGTGAGACCCGAAAGATCCGTCGTGTTTGTGAATGAAGCCCAAGTTAGGAAACGAGGTGTTGCCTGCGCTGCACCGGTGAGAAGCAATGAGAGAACTGCTGCAGTAGTGATTTGATTGAGATTGCGTTTCATTAGATTGGTTTTGTTGATTTTTAAAGAATATCGTTAAGAAATAAATACTTAGAATTAAGCGTTCTTACGGCGGCTAATAAGAATGAGGACCAGCGCTCCCAGACCAAAGAGCGCATACGCAGCCGGCTCAGGAACTGCACTAAATGTTACGTTATCAATGGCCAGACCTGGTGCCTGGCCATTATTGGTACCGAAGCTCCAGAGAAGCCAGAGGGTTGTATCGGGAGCCCAGAGGATGTTGTTGTAATTACCAGTCTCGTTAATGTTATTCCCTCCTGCATGACCATCTAATGGTCCAGTAGTACCAGTTCCAGCCTGGGTGTAATCTAACGTTGCATCATGAATATAAGATCCACTTCCCGGAGTAACGATGCCGTTCGTTGAAATTGTGGGCAACGATGCACCACCACCAACAACATATCCGAAAGCTAGTGTTTTAGCAGCCGTTGAGGTGCCATTATGCCAATATTCAGCATTATAATTAATAGAAAAGCTTGTCAGGATCTGACCTGTCGTGTTTGAGAGGCCCAATCCGAAGATCATATCACCGCTCGTGGTGGTGGTGATCATGCCAAGAGCTCTGTCTGAGGAACCGCTTGTTCCGTAGCTGTAAAAGGAGCCCGTGGTTAAGAGTCCAGTGTCAACCGTATAAACTGTTTTGGATGAGGCTTCACCATACCAGCCCACCATGTTGGTGGCATTAATCCCGTTAGGATTGTTAAAAGAGAATACTGCACCGCCAGCGGTCGGCAGTGTGGAACTATTCGTAAGAGTGTTGAAGTCTTGGCTGTAGGTGCTTCCCACAGATCCGTAAGAAAAAGTTTGAGCCTTGGCACCAGCCAGCGTAAAAAGCAAGAAGCAGATTGCTGCCGCACTGAAGGATAGTTTTTTCATGGAGTTGGCTTTGTTGATTTTGGATTAGATGTATCGGTTATTATAAAAACTCATCACAAATAACGATCTGCCAGATACCGACAACGACTCTTTTGTTACAATTTCGACATATGGCAATTCTGTAACATTTCAAAGAATTGCATGGGGATGCACGAGGATGGGGCTCCCTACCTTTTATTCCCCCTACTGGTTCATGAGAAATAGCCCGAGGAATGGTTCTTGTCGCCGGGATGAGGCTACGGAAGAGTCCATGAGTATGGATTCCTTCTTTAAAAAACTCGGTGAGTCGGTGTACGCGCAGTGGAAGATGCAGAACTTCGACCTGACTCTGTTCCCAGAAATCGCCCGCAAAGCACTCGAGAAATGCAATCCCTCGAAGCATGTCGATCTGCACGACGTCATCCATGAATTCCTGCTCCAGGATGATCAACCCTTCCAGAGCTCATCAGGCTTTGGTCAACCCGAGCTGATCCTTTACGACAACCCGAAGTTCTACATTCAGGCGCTATTTTGGCTCGATGGGACGACCGATATCCACCAGCACGAGTTCTCGGGAGCATTCCATGTCATGGCCGGTTCGAGCATTCATTCGACCTATGACTTCGACGCCCCCAGGGCAATCACTGCCCAGTTCCGTCTTGGGAACCTCAACCTACGGGACGTTTCGTTGCTGAAAACCGGCAGCACAGTGCCGATCACCTCGGGACGAGCCTGCATCCACTCGCTCTTTCATCTGGAGACTCCCTCGGTGACGATTGTCATCCGCACCCATTCCGATCCAGGTACGGGCCCTCAGTTCACGTATCTCCCGCCTCATGTCGCGGTTGATCCAGTCCATCAGGATGCCTTGACAACTAGGCGCAAGCAGTTGCTCGATGTGCTGGAGCAAACGCAGGCTCCGGATTACACTGATCTGGTTGCTGAGATGCTAGGTGAGCTCGATGCTGAACGCGGTTTTTTCATTCTTCAGAATTGCATAGGCCATCTCCGTAATCTTCAGACCTGGGAGCAGGTCTGGGGCGTCTTCGTTAAGAAACATGGGAATCTCGCCGCGCCGGTGAAGCTAACGCTTGAGGAGATCATCAGACGGGATGCTCTCACCGCAATGCGCTCCAGTGTCGAGGATGTGGAGCACCGGTTCTTTCTGGCATTGTTGATCAATCTGGAACGTAGGGAGGACATCCTGCGATTGGTTGCCAAGCAGGGCCATGGGGATGCATTGGCAACGATCCTAAGTTGGGCGGAGGAACTGACTCAGATGACGGAATCAGGCATATGGATCCTAGACGCCGCATTCCCGGAGGAGCTTGGCATCGTGGAGGAAGACCAACCCTTGCTCTTCCTCTCCGCTTTGAGTCACTTCATGACCGGAGGGAAAGCATCCCCCGAGCTGAAGAAACTCTCCTCAAGCGATCTCACCCTCCTGAGAGAGATCTTTGCCCGTTCCAGTTGGCGCACACTGCTCCTTCCTTCTCAGGGAGGGAGGGTCGCTTCCAAGAGAGTGCGCGAATTGAAAAAGCCCCCCGAAAGCAAGCAATCCAAGAGAGGAAAGAGTGGGAAGAGGGTAAAGAATTAGGCCCTTCCGAGCCTCTGCATCCACTCCATCCTCAGTGATAACAGCGAAGATTTTCCTGTGGCTAAGCGCTTCCTTCAACGGATCTGGCTTGGCTGATAACTCATGACAGCCAAGGACCGGGTCATGAAGTGGGATTTGATCGTGGGCTTGATCCTACTCACTGCCTCGACAGGCGTCTTGTTTGGCTCCGACCTCCCTCTGTGGGAACAACTGACCCCCCCTCAGCAATTGGTCCTGAATTCTGGAAGGCAGGTCGTGATTGAGGAGGAAGTTCCCGACAGTCCGTGGCCAAAGCTCACGATTTATCAATTGGTGAAGAGCCGCTCCGCTGACGTGGCAGCTGTTTTTTGGAATAGTGAACTCGACACAGAATATCTCCCAAACTGCAAATCCGTACGCATCCTTGATCGCCCGTCGCGCGAGGTGCACAAGGCGAAGTTTATCCTCAGGATGCCGTTATTGCTTCCCGAGGAACTCTACGTCTCACAGATCACGATCAAGAGCCCCTCGGAGAGTGTTTATGAGATTTCATGGAAAGTGCTGGAGTCGGTTTACTCCAAGGAGTGCAACGGCACGATCCGGATCGAACCACATGGGAATAATTCTCTCATCTGCTATCAAAACATCGTGAAGCCACGGAGCAACTTCGCGGTCCTGCTGCGTTGGCCTGCTCGGAGTACCGTTGTCGATAGCGTGAAGCTCTTGACCCACCAGGTGGAAAGCGAGAGGCAAAAAAATCCTCAAATTCTTTCCTTGCAGCTTAAAGCCCTTGAGCTTGCTTTAGGGAATCGCTGAGGGTTGACCGGTAATTCCAGCGTTGTCTAGGATCAAGACATGATTCGTCTGATTGCATGCTTCTTGTTACTTCTTGTCGGAGGAACGGCATCACTCTTTGCAGAAGAAAAGATGTGGAGCGCGTTGACGCATCAGCAGCAAAGTGAACTTTTGCAAGGAAAAGTAGTCGAAATCGAAGAAGATGTCCCCGAAAGCGTCTGGCCTCGCTTCATTGTTTATCAGATGGTCAAAGCCTCCCCGGCAGATGTTGCCGCCGTGTTCTGGAATTGTGAACAGGCTTCCGAATATGTCCCTAACTGTATCTCGGTGCGGATCGTGAACCAACCACATCCTTGGATTGTTGACGCGGAATATACCCTTGAGATGCCGTTCTTCCTTTCAAATGAGGTCTATGTCTCCCGTAATGAGCTCCGACGCCATTCCCCCTCCGAGTACGAGATATCGTGGCATGTTCTTCATTCGAGCTATTCCAAATCCGCAGTGGGAAACCTTCTTCTCCAGGAGCACGACGGAAAGACCCTGCTCCGCTACACCAATCTCGTCGTCCCATTCGGAAAGATCGCGGGGCTCCTTCGATCGAGCGCAAGCAAACATGTTCTTGAGAGCGTGCAGTCACTGGTGAAGAGAGTCTTGTGGGAGCTGGATAGATCCCCCTCTCTCCTGGAGAAACAGCTGGGATCTCTGGAGCACTCCCTTGAGAAATCTTCTCTCTAGAAATTGGAAATCTTACGGTGTTGCACTTTCCCCATATGCCGCTCCTTTTCTGGGGGTTGGCATCTCTTGCTGCTCTCTGTATCGGGTTAACCAAAGCCGGGTTCGGGGGATGCGGACTGATTGCTGTCCTGCTCATGGCGGAGGTCCTGCCTGCCAAGGAATCGACGGGGGCCGTCCTGCCGATGCTCATCGCGGCTGATCTGATGGCGATCGGCATTTACAGGAAACACGCAAACTGGAGAGTCCTTTTTGGACTTCTTCCCACGACATGTCTCGGACTTCTGACCGGTTGGTTTTTGATGAAAAGGGTCCCCGATCATCTCTTCAGCCATGTGATGGGTTGGATGATTCTGGTGATGACGGGGGTTGTATTCTGGCAGCGCCTCGATCGGCGAATCCTCTCGGGGATCATGCATCATCCGGCGCTGGCTACTTTATCGGGATTCGCGGCGGGAATCACCACGATGATGGCGAATGCAGGAGGACCGGCCATGACCTTCTACCTGCTTGCAAAGAATTTTGACAAAATGGCCTTTGTCGGAACCTGCGCTTGGTTTTTCTTTCTGACAAACCTGACCAAGGTTCCCCTCAGTTGGAATCTGGGTCTGATTACCACATCATCGTTGATTCTGAATCTGGAACTTCTCCCCGCCGTGATTGCGGGAATGGTTCTGGGACGATATTTGCTGGGAAAGATTGCCCAAGCCACCTTTGAATGGCTTCTGCTGGTGATGTCCTTGGCTGTCGCTCTACGAATGATCGTGGCGTGATCTAGCAAGCTTATCCGTTTTAGCCTTCAGCCTTCAGTCTTCAGCCTTTAGTCTTTTTCAATGCCCCGTATCGCCGAAGAGAGTGTTCAGAAGGTCGCCGAGGCCAGCGATATCGTAGAGATCATCGGCGGTTATTTCCCGTTGAAACGTGCAGGGACTAGCTTTCGTTGCCTCTGTCCCTTTCACAAGGAGAAGAGCCCCTCCTTTCATGTGAATCCTTCGCGACAAACGTTCCACTGCTTCGGTTGTGGTGCCGGAGGTGGTGTCTTCCGGTTTGTCATGGACTATGAGCACATCGATTTCCCCAATGCTGTCCGCAAGCTTGCCCAGCGTGCGGGCATCGCGCTGATCGAGAACGATGATCCCGCCGAGCAATCAAGGCGCGATCAGCGGAGTCGTCTTCTCCAACTCCACAAGGAGGCGTCCGAGTGGTTCCATCTCAACCTTCTGCGCAGTCGTGACGCCGAGCACGCCCGTGCTTACTTAAAGAAGCGGGGGCTCACCAAGGAGATTGCCGTTGAGTGGCTGATTGGATTTGCGCCCGGCGGATGGGAGGCCCTGCGCAACTGGGCCATCTCCAAGGGCTTCACCCGGGAGGAACTGGTGGCAAGTGGACTCCTCACCTCCAAGGAGGGCGATACCCAGGGAGGGTATGATCGATTCCGGGACCGCTTGATGTTCCCTATCCGCAACGACTATGGGGAAGTGGTCGCCTTCAGCGGTCGCATCCTCAGCGATAGTGACCGGGAAGCGAAATACGTGAACTCGCCGGAGACGCCGATCTTCTCCAAGGGACGAGTCCTCTTCGGCCTCGACAAGAGCAAACGACCGCTGATCGAAGCAGGGAGCGCCATTGTTCTGGAGGGACAGATCGATCTGATCTCCGCCTTCGAGCACGGGGTGAAGAATGTGGTGGCCCCTCAGGGAACAGCCTTCACACCCGAACAAGCGCGCCTCCTCAGGCGCTTCGTGGATAAGGTAATTCTCTGCTTCGATTCGGACAATGCCGGACAGAATGCCGTGGAAAAATCCCTTCCGGCCCTCCTTGGCGCGGGACTGGCCGTTCTGGTGGCGAAGCTTCCACCCGGAGAAGATCCCGACTCTCTCATCCGGGGAAAAGGAGTGGAGATTTTCGCGGATAAAATTTCGGGAGCCAAGGACTTCTTCGATCATACAATCGATCGGGCAGAGGAATCGGCTGGAGGAAGTCTAGGCCCAAGGGAGAAGGCCATGGTGGCTCAGCGCCTTGGGGGATTCCTGGCCCTTTTAACCGACACGGCCCTCAGAGAGACCACGACGACTCATGTCGCCGTCAGATTAGGAATCTCCGAGTCGGCCCTCCGTGAAGCCGCCCTGCGCAATGCCATTTCATTACCTGAACAGGAGGCATCGGGCGTTACGGCAATTTCTCAGAGAGGCTATTCACCAGTGTCGGCCTCCACAGAACTCATCTGCGGTCTAGCACTGCTTTCCAAAGAGGCTCGGGATTGGATCTCTTCGGAAAGTTCCTTCCGTGTGGAGGAGTTGGATCCGGAACTGGCTCTCTTGCATGAACTTCTTCCTCCACTTCAGGGGATCGAGAACCTCTCCCCCTCCATCGTGCTGGCCTTGATCCCCTCCTCGCTTCAACCCCTTGTCAGTGGATGGGAATTGGAGAAGTTGCCCCCTTCGCCTCTCTTGGCTATTCAGGATGCCATCCGCAATCTACGGATGATTGATCTAAAGAAAAAGCAACAAACCGCGACCCTCCTACTGAGGAAGCCGGGCCTTGAAACGGCTCAAATGATCTCTGTCCAGAAAGAGATACTTGACCTTCAGCTTAAGATCAACGATCTTTCCGCGCCCCGAGCGACATCGGCACCAACTGTTCTACGTTGAAAAAAAACTCCAAATCTTCCCCGTCCCGGAAACCCTCCGGAAAGCCCGTAAAGTCATCCCCTGCAGCCAAGAAGGCAACGGCGACAAAGCCAGCGTCTAAATTGACTAAGCCGGCCAAAACAGCTCCAAAAGCAGCCGTCCAACACCCGCTTCCCTCAAAGCAGGTGGCTAAAACCCTTTCCAAAAAACCAGTTTCCAAAAAACCAGTTTCCAAGAAGCCCCTTCCGAAAGAGGCACCTTCCCCTGGAGCAAAGAAAGGACAGCCTAAAAAGCCAGCGCCTAAATTGATGAAGCCGACCGCTCCAGCAAAACCTGTTTCAAAAACAACTCCCGCTGCCAAGGCCCCCTCTCCAAAAGCAGTTCCCGTAGCCGCAATGAGCGGAACCGCCAAAAAAACTGCTAACACCAAGGCCGAAAAAGGCACCAATGGAGGCAAGAGCGGTCTATCCCTCTCTCTTTCCGGTCAGGCTCCCGCCAATGCCGTTGAAGCCCAAAAGCTTCTCCAGGAAAAGATCCGAGAGCTTCTGAAACTTGCCAAGGAACAGGGCTACATCACCTTCGAGGATCTTGACGAGCATCTCCCAGAGGGGATGAACGATCCGGAGACAATCGATGCGATTCTCGCCCAACTCCGGGCTGTGGAGATTGATATCATCGACGCCTCCGATGTCGACAGGGTCAAAGAACCCAAGCGTCCTGATGACGAGGAAAAGGATGACAAGGAAAAAGACGAGAAGGAGGAGAAGGTTGATGGCCGTCTTGATATCCTCGACGATCCTGTCCGCATGTACCTCAAGCAGATGGGTCAGGTTCCCCTCCTCACCCGCGAGCAGGAAGTGGAGATCTCCAAGCGCATCGAGGAATCCGAGATCAAGATGCAGGACGTGCTCTACCGATTCGGTTTCATCGCGCACGCATACCTTGACATGTCCCAGCGCCTGCTTGATTCCCGCGAGCGCTTTGACCGCGTCATTCAGGACAAGAAGATCGAAAGCCGCGAACGCTACTTAAAGCTTCTTCCGCGCCTGAGCCAACAACTCCAACGCTTGGCCGACGTTGTTTCGGATCATTACGTCAAGAAGATAGCTCCGGCCAAGAAAAACCCCGCTCCTACCGATGTGGTGGTGTTCGAGAAGCAGATCGACGAAGTCGTGAAGATCTATCCCAAGTTTTTCTTCAAGTCGAAGATCGTCGAAGATTTCGTTACTCATGCCGACGATAACCTGAAGACCCTTCTGTCACTCCGGAGTGAGCATCAAAAACATGCTTCCAAAAAGGAACAGGATGCCCAGCATAAGCGCCATGTCGGCTCCCTGGAGGCCCAGATCGACGAGGCTCATCGCCGGAACTGGATGACGATCGAGAACTACCATGATCGTCACCGTGAGCTGAAACGTCATTTCCGCGAGGCACTCAGAGCTAAGACCGAGATGGTCGAGGCCAACCTGCGTCTCGTGATCTCAATCGCCAAGAAGTACACCAACAGGGGACTTTCATTCCTTGATCTTATTCAAGAGGGAAACATGGGCCTCATGAAGGCCGTAGAGAAGTTCGAGTACCGCAGGGGTTACAAGTTCTCAACCTACGCCACCTGGTGGATTCGCCAGGCGATCACCCGTTCGATCGCCGACCAGGCCCGCACCATCCGTATTCCGGTGCACATGATCGAGACGATCAACAAGCTCATCCGCGTGCAGAAGCAGCTCGTGCAAGAGTATGGTCGCGAGCCTACCGCCGAGGAGATAGCCGACGAAATCCAGCTTCCCGTGGGTCGCGTCCAAGCCGTGCTCAAAATGGCTCAGCAGCCAATCTCCCTCCAGGCTCCCGTCGGTGACAGCGATGACACGAGTTTTGGTGACTTCATCGAGGACAAATCGGCTGATAATCCCTCCGATATGGCTGCGATCGTTCTGCTCAAGGAAAAGATCAAGGATGTGTTGGAATCCCTCACCGAGCGTGAGCGTCAGGTTCTGGAACAGCGCTTCGGACTTGTCGACGGCTACTCCAGAACCCTTGAGGAAGTTGGCAAGCAGTTCAAAGTCACCCGCGAACGCATCCGACAGATCGAGGCCAAAGCTCTACGAAAGATGCGTCACCCCACCCGTCTTCGTCAGCTGGAGGGATTCCTCGAGCCGAAGGATATGTGAGCCGGTCATTCAGTAAATTCCTTCAAAGGGGGGGGCGTTTCTAATGCCCCCTTTTTCTTTTGCAACCAACGGGCAGTTTCGGTGTTAATCTTACCAAGCAACTTATGGATATGAACCCTAACAGCCAGCAAGACAATCTGGACGAACGAGATCGAAGGGAAGAAGTTCTCCCAAACGTTTCTCTTGATGATCCTCTTTGGAAACTTCTCTCAGCTGATGCGAAAGCTCATCCCATAGCACCGTCACCCTGGTTTGCCGCACGAACGGTTGCTCAAGCCAGAAAGCGTGGACAATGGAACATCAAATCATTGCTTTTCCGCTGGCTCCTTCCCATTCCCCTTGCAGGACTGGCATCAGTCGCCCTGATAGTTTCTCACGGAACCGGGTCTCAAGATCTTTTGAGCTCTGAAAAAGCGCGGGCCTATTCCTATGTTTCCTCGGATTCGGATTTTGAGCAGCACATGAATCTCCTCTCCTCAGCGGATTAGGAGTTTTCTGCCAGAATTAAGAATTTCTTATCCTTTCTACTTCTACTTCTATTTAATCCCCCACAGTGACTGGAGTGTTTAGTCCCACGTTGGAGTAGATAATCTGAGCCATCTCCACAGGCATGCGAATGCATCCATGAGAGGCCGGGTATCCCGGCAGGATGCCGGCATGAATGCCGACTCCTTGAGGGGTTAGCCTTAGAAAGAATTTCATCGGCGCACCGCTGAAGCGGGTGCCGCTGGGAGCAGCATCATGCTTACTGCTGACACCGGAGCGAATGACCTGTCCAGAACCATTAACAAAGCTGCCATAGAGGGAAGAATGATGATTAGGATCCTTTTCGAGCACGGAGAAACTTCCCTTTGGCGTCCAGCCGTTACGCCGTCCCGAGGAGATGGGGGAATCAACAGCCACCTTCCCCCCGACCATCAAATAGGCGCGCTGTTTGGAGAGAGAGATCACAATGGCCAGAGGCTGAGTCGACGCATTCACGAGTGTCGCTTTGTTGACCTTCCCCGGCTCTTGGATTGAGATCAGTTCCGAAGCTGGTTTCATGGCTCTGTATTCCATCTTTCGGGGTTCCGATCCAGAGAGGCTGGCACAGAGCATTCCGGTAAACATCATTGCCGTGCAATGAATCAATCGGATGGCATTCATGGATGGAGGAGTTGCAAAGGGAAAGGAGTGAACATTGCCCATTGGTTGTACTCTTAAGTTAACATCAGGATGCTCTGCACGCGATTACTTCCTGATCAACCCACAGATCCTTGAGAGAATCTCATGAATCCGTTTCAATCCAAGGAGCAGTATGATCGAGCATCTCTACATCCACATCCCCTTCTGTCCGAACATCTGTCCTTACTGTGCGTTTTACAAGGAATCGGCTGGACGGGAGCGGGTCGAAACTTTCCTGGATGCTCTGCTGCTGGAGACGGAGAGCTGGTCATCACGATTGAAACCCAAGACTGTTTTTTTTGGTGGAGGGACGCCGAGCGCTCTTTCGATTCCACAATTCGAGAAGCTTCTGGGAGGCCTCCGGTCCCAGCTCGACCTGAGCAATCTTAAGGAATGGACCATTGAGATGAATCCGGCAACCGTGGCTGCGGACAAGGCTGCCCTGTTGAAGGATTTCGGGATCAACCGCATCAGCATGGGCGTTCAGTCTTGGGATGATGCTGTGCTGAAGTCGCTCGGGCGAACGCACGACGCAGACAAGGCGGAAGAATCCTTTCAGGTTCTACGGGATGCTGGTTTCGATAATGTCTCCATCGACCTCATCTTCGGGGTGCCGGGGCAATCCTTGAAATCATGGAAACAGACCTTGGAAAGAAGCCTCAGCCTAGCCCCGGAGCATCTCTCCGCCTACGGCCTCACCTACGAAGAGGATACCGAGTTTTTCCAGAAGCTGGGACGAGGGGAAATGGCTCCCGACGAGGGGTTGGAGGCTGACCAGTTCGAGCTGACTGCCGAGCTCTTGGGCAACGCAGGATACGCGCAGTATGAGGTCTCCAATTACGCCCTCGCAGGGCAGGAATCGATCCATAATTCTGCTTACTGGAGAGGTTACGATTACATAGGCCTGGGCCCGAGTGCCTTCTCCACGGTGGGATCAAAGCGTTGGCGCAACATCCGGGAAACAGGAGTCTATAGCGAAACCACCATGACTGGTAGGACGGCAGTGGATTTCGAGGAGGAGGTTTCCGACAGAATAAAGGCTGGAGAGAGGGCTGCGTTCGGGATGAGAACAAATGTTGGGCTGCAATTTTCGGAATCTTCAGCTTGGGAAGACGAACTCAGGAAAGCTGCCGGAGAGGGACTTGTGATTCTTGACGCGGACCGGTGGTTGCTCACAGCCAGAGGGCGCCTCCTTGCTGATACGGTAGCGGAGATCTTTGTATGAAGATCTTCGACGTCATTGTTATAGGGGCTGGTCCTGCTGGCAGCACCTGCGCGACACTCTGTGCCGATGCCGGCCAACGAGTGCTCCTTCTGGAGGCTTCCCGTTTTCCCAGGGACAAGGTCTGTGGAGACTGCCTGAATCCAGCTGTATGGCCGGTTTTAGAGCGTCTGGCCCTTACGGAGCGAGTCAGGGCACTCCCTTCAACGTCTCCGGGAAAGATCCGGTTTTCGGTTGCCTCTGCCGGATCAACGGAAATTCCGATCCCTGCATGGAAGAGCGCTTCTTCCGAACTGGTGGTTCGGCGTCGTGATCTGGATGAGCTTCTGGCTGATCGTGCCGTCGAGGCGGGAGCCCTCTTCCAGGACGGATCACCGGTTACCGGCTTGCGCCGTGCCGCAGGTTTCCCTGAGGCCCCCGCTGGATGGGAGGTCATTACCTCCTCAGGGGATCGTCTCCTTGGCAAGTACATCGTTGCGGCTGATGGTCGGAACTCAGTAACGGCCCGTTTCCTAGGGATGCACGCCGCAAGAAGTCACAATGGAAGAATAGGTATCCAGAACCATATCCCCCACCCCGCAGGATACGATGGGTCATTGGAAATGAGGATCTATCGGCATGGCTACGGAGGACTGGCTGATCTTGGAAATGGACTGGCTAATCTTTGCTTAGTTGCCAATGCCGGAGAGATGAAGGAGCTTCGGAAAGAAACCGAGATTCATTATGGCCTCTCTTCCGCCTGCGCTTGGCGAAGCATCACCCCGATTTCCAGGGCAACAGCTCGTCATGTCGCCCGTGATGGCGTTTTTCTTTGTGGTGATGCGGCCCGTGTCGTGGAGCCCTTCACGGGAGAAGGAATCTCCTATGCCTTGAGGAGCGGGGCTCTTCTAGCCGACATCCTGAACGCCCGCAAATCCGGCTCCAAAATGGAACTGAAGCCTCGGGAGGAGCTTTATAGAAAGGCTCATCGGGATCTATATCGGAATGGACTTTTCGTGAATCGTTTAACCCGCCTCCTTTCGGAACACCCGAAGATTGCTCACGCATTGAGTCCCATGCTGCTTAAGTACCCCAAGGCACTCTCCTTTCTAACAAGTAAAGTAGTTACAATGTAATATAAGAGCACTTCTTGTTCTTGATTTCTTTATTGAACAACCAAGTGTTTTAGCCTTTTGATATTGGGGTGCTTCTTCATCCATGTCCGTAGAAATCCTCTCCCGCATCCAGTTCGCCCTGACGGTCTCCTTCCATTTCCTCTATCCACCGATGACCATCGGCTTAGGAATGCTTCTGGTGATCATGGAGGGTCTTTACCTCAAGACCAAGGATCCCCTCTTCCATCAACTTGCCCATTTCTGGACAAGAATCTTCGGTCTGATTTTTGCCATTGGCGTCGCCACAGGAATCGTTATGGAGTTTGAGTTCGGGACGAATTGGGCCGCCTACTCACGCTTTGTCGGTGACATTTTCGGGAGTGCCCTTGCTGCTGAGGGCATCTTTGCCTTTTTCCTCGAGTCAGGCTTCCTAGCCCTGCTTCTCTTTGGCTGGGACAAAGTTGGGCCGAAAATGCACTTCTTCGCGACCTGCATGGTTTGTCTCGGTTCCCATTTCAGTGCGGTTTGGATCTTGATCGCCAATTCCTGGATGCAGACACCTGCCGGATTCCATCTTGAGAGGATCACCGGCGCACTCCACACACGTCTTCCCGATAGCTACATCGTTCAGACCTCCGATTTGGGCCATGTCCGCGCGGTCGTTGATAATTTCTGGGCCATGATCGCCAATCCATCCTCCCTGAATCGCATCCTTCACGTGGTCTTCGGCTCTTGGCTGGTCGGTGCATTCCTGGTCATGAGTATCTGTGCTTGGTACCTTCTCAAGGGGCGCTTTACGACCTTTGCCCGCACCTCGATGACAGTCGCGGCTTGCTTCGCTGCCTTCACGACGGTTCTCCAGTCGATCAGTGCCGATGCCACCGCCCGCGGCGTCGTTCGCAATCAACCGATCAAACTCGCCTCCATGGAAGGTGTCTACCAGACCCATGATTACACACCCATGACCCTTTTTGGATGGGTCGACACTAAGAACCAGACCGTCCATGGTCCTCAGATCCCAGCACTCCTGAGCTTCCTTTGCTTCCATAATTTTAAGCAACCCGTGCAGGGACTCCTCTCGATGCCGAGCGATGAGTTCCTTGCCGCACGCCATCCCGGACTTTCGACGGAAAAGCTCGCCGAGATCAGGCCAACTTACTGGCCCCTGGTTGGGGCGGTCTTCCAGACCTACCATCTCATGATCGGCTTCGGATCAGCAGTCTTCGGCCTCTCCTTCCTCGCACTGACTCTTCTCTGGAGGGGCTGGCTCTTCAAGGCCGATAATCCCCTCATTCGGCCGCTTCTATGGATCTATGTTTTTGCAGTAGCTGCACCTCAGATCTGCATGCAGTCAGGCTGGTTCACAGCCGAAATGGGCCGTCAGCCTTGGATCGTCTACAACATGCTCAAGACCTCCGATGGAATCTCACGAGCTGTCCATGCCAACCAAGTGGTCTTCTCGATCATCCTCTTTGCCCTGATTTACATCCTTCTCTTCATCACCTTCATTTATTTGCTAAACCGAAAGATTCAGCATGGTCCAGATGACGATCAGGATCATCACACCAAGGCTCCCGGAGTGAGCGAAGCAATCGCTGCGGGCCTCTTTAGCAAGAAAGGCCGCGCATCAAGTCAGGAGTAAACGCTTCCCCCTCCAAGCCATGAATCATCTCTCCCAAATTCTAAACCTAAATATTATCTGGTTCATCCTTGTCGGCATTCTCTTCACTGGATATGCGATTCTGGATGGATTTGATTTTGGAGTTGGAATCCTCCATCTCTTTGTCAAGAAAGACGAGGATCGCCGCATCCTCCTGAACTCCATCGGCCCCGTTTGGGATGGAAACGAAGTCTGGCTCGTGACTGGAGGAGGAGCACTTTTTGCCGCCTTCCCCGGTGCCTATGCCACCGTCTTCTCCGGTTTCTATGACGCGTTCATGCTCCTGCTGGCGGCTCTTATCTTTCGTGCTGTGGCGATCGAGTTTCGCAGCAAGGAACCTGGGCGCACATGGAGGAATACCTGGGATATCGCCTTCAGTATCGCCAGCTTTCTGGCTGCTTTCCTGATCGGTGTCGCCTTGGGAAATATCACCCGTGGCATCCCTCTCGATAAGCAGGGAGATTTCACCGGCACATTCCTCGGACTGCTCAACCCCTACTCCCTTCTCTTGGGAGTCACGGTGGTTGTCCTCTTTGCGATGCATGGAGCCATCTTCCTTGTTCTCAAGACCGAAGGTGAACTCCAGGCCATGATCAAGGGATGGGTACCACGCCTGATTGCTCTCTTTCTTATGCTCTTCCTAACCTTTAATATAGCTACTTTCTTCGAGATTCCTGATCTTGTGGCTGTAATGATGACCCGACCCTATGGATTCATTATCCTTGGACTGGATATCCTAGCGGCTATTTCCATCGGTCTCATGACGGCCAAGGGTTACGAGTTCGGCTCCTTCCTCATGTCCTCTCTTACCATGATCCTGCTCATGGCCGTTCTGGGCATCTCCTACTTCCCTCACATCGTCATGTCGGCACCCAATCCGGGCAATAGTCTCACGATTTACAACTGCGCTTCATCCCACAAGACGTTAGGCTACATGTTCATCATTGCCTGCATCGGCGTCCCTATTGTCCTAGCCTATACTGTCAGCATTTACTGGATCTTCCGAGGCAAGACCCGTCTAGGCCACGTAAGCTATTGAAGTGAAAGGTGCAAAAGTGAGAAGATGGAAAAGTTGAATTCATTAACAGTGGCTCAACCTTTTTACTTTTTACATTTTTCCTCGGCGGTGTAGTCCAATGGCAGAGACAAGCGACTTAAAATCGCTCCAGTGTGGGTTCGAGTCCCACCACCGCTAGGTTTTTCTTCCTTTCCGATTGAAGATTCTTTGAGAAGCGGCGAATTATCTTGTGAGATATTTTCCTTCGTATACGGGGCAGTCGTAGTACACTCATGTCATTGCTTATGAAAAAGATTTCAAAAGCTTCCCCCTCATCCTCCAGAGAGCGTATCGCGATCGTCGACAGCCAGGCATCCAGTCGGATTGGACTTTCCCATTTCATCAAGAAAATCGGCCGCTGGGATGTAGCCTGGGCCAGTGCGACAGCCGAAGAAGCCTTGGAAAAAATAGCCAGGGACTTCCCGGAACTCATGATTCTGGAAATTCAACTTCCAGGAAAAGACGGCCTTGAACTCATCAAGCACTTGATGCCGCTTTATCCCGAGCTAAAGATTCTTGTGCATTCAGCTCACAGTGAAGAGTTCTATGCCGAGCGGTGCCTTCGGGCAGGAGCGATGGGGTACATGCACAAGATGGATCCCATGGGGAATTTTGAGAATGCCGTTAAGAAAGTGCTCCGTAGAGAACTCTATTTCAATCCCCGCCTTGCATCTCAGGCTCTTCACTCACTGATCCAGCATGCTGAAACAATGAAGGGGAATGATCATAACCTTCATAATCTCACTGACCGGGAACTTGAGGTCATGATCCTCATGGCCCAAGGTCACTCCTGCCAGGACAGCGCGGAAAAACTTCACATCAGTCCCAGGACGGTTCAGGTGCACCGCAATAACATCAGGTTGAAGATCGGCTTGGAGAGCGCCCTTCAGCTTCATGCTTACGCCGTGCGTTTTTATGGAGAGAACTCCATGAATCAAGGTCATGGCATCGAGACAGGGAGCATCAATCCGGTAGAGACTAATCAAGGAGTATTCAACGATTCTGCTCCTCAAAAAAAATCCACCGCGAAAGGTACCCCCTCCGTTGACCTTGATCATGAAGTTGTCAAAGCATCGATTCGGCGTGTCGTAGAGCGTTTCCCTTAACGTAAATTATCGGGTGGTAGAACGCTGACTCTTTTTAGGGTTACCATGCGGGAAATATGCTCTGAATAAGCAGTTTACTTAGTCTTATCTAAGCAATACTGCCTCTATCGAAAACGATACTGAAGAGACAATATTAGGGGTGATGAACCCCAGCTCCTCCACACAACTCACCACACTTAAAGATCGGGCTAGTCGGGCAATGCCACCCGTAGTAAACGACGGACAGCAGCACGATTATCAACTCCAAAGCGTTTTGGACAAAGCGTCTCGTTCCGCAGAAGGCCTCTTCCCGATCGGTTACCAGATAAGCGTTATCTGCATCTACCCCTCCGTCGAGGGAGGAAAGCTTGCAAAGTATTGGCTGGAGACCGCCTTCAATAATTTAGCCCCTCACACGAGCACCTGTATTGAGTATTACAATGTGGCGATATTGGGACATGATGGCATCAGCTGGGAGCATGTCATCGAGCGTGTTCGGCCCGATGTGATCCTATTGGTCTGTGATGGAACTGGCCAATTAATCGCCGGATTACGGAATTCGCTGAAGGATCTTATCGCCAAGTCGTGCACCGGCAAGAAACCCCTCGTGATCTTTCGCGACATCGAGCTTCAGCCAAGCATCAATACGAGCGTTCTGCTCGACTACGTATCAGCCCTCACGAACCGAAATCAATGTCAGCTTAATGCAATGACCGGAGATGGGGCCCCGATCCCATGCTTCCGTCATTCCCATCATCTACTCAAGGGACGCAGGCTTCACGAGTAACCATTCATCATTTCTTAATGAACATTTTCATCACCGGGGGGG
>Ga0114962_10001273_pt1 | contig 21916 bp, 12 predicted proteins | sample C_130820_MF_Meta_FD_87017 | JGI IMG/M metagenome (GOLD analysis project Ga0114962, IMG submission 87017) | Freshwater microbial communities from Lake Croche, Canada to study carbon cycling - C_130820_MF_MetaG | ecosystem: Environmental > Aquatic > Freshwater > Lake | place: Lake Croche, Canada... | reverse complement strand
TGCGCCATGTGCTAATGACTTCCATAAAAAGCCCTGTAATAGCTGCCGAATGGAACAATAACATTCAGGCATTAGTCGAAGGAATTGGCATGGGAATTCCTTCCAATAACAGTTCCGATCCAAGAAATGGAGCCAATAAAGATTCCGAATACAATGCCGGATCGGGTGGTTCCATTTCACAATGGCCCGAAGAATTGGGACTTGCCGCTACCTTTGACCCTGCAATTACCGAAAAGTTTGCAACCATCGCCGCCCGAGAATACCGAGCACTCGGAATCACCACAGCCTTATCCCCTCAGATCGATTTAGCAACCGAACCGCGTTGGAATCGCTTTGTAGGTACTTTTGGCGAAGACCCAAAATTAGCAACCGATATGGCTAGAGCCTATGTAGATGGTTTTCAAACCTCCCCTAAAGCAATTCAAGCCTATCAATATTGGGGCAATCAAAGTGTCAATGCCATGGTAAAACACTGGCCTGGTGGCGGACCGGAAGAAGGGGGTCGCGACGGTCATTTTGCCTATGGTAAATTTGCCGTATACCCCGGTAATAACTTCCAAACCCACCTAAAAACCTTTCTGGAAGGGGCTTTCAAACTGAATGGAAAAACAAAAAAAGCCTCTGCTGTGATGCCCTATTACACCATCTCTTTCAATCAGGATACCAAATATGGTGAGAATGTAGGGAATGGTTTTAGCAAATACATCGTGACCGATTTACTGAGAAATAAGTACGGCTATGACGGTGTCGTTTGTACCGATTGGTTGATTACGGCGAATGAAGGAGCCACTCCCGATGTTTTTGCTGGCAAATCATGGGGCGTTGAAAAACAATCTATTGCCGAAAGACACTATAAAGTGATGATGGCAGGAGTAGATCAATTTGGAGGAAATAATGATATTAATCCGGTACTCGAGGCCTACCAAATGGGCGTAAAAGAACTGGGAGAATCGGCCATGCGCAAACGATTCGAGTCTTCGGCAGTTCGCTTGCTCTTGAATATTTTCAGAGTCGGTTTATTCGAAAATTCTTATTTAAACACCGAAGAAACCAAAGCCATTGTCGGGAAACCCGAATTTATGAAAGCGGGTTACGAAGCCCAGCTAAAGTCGATTGTCCTTATTAAGAACCAAAATAAAACCCTGCCAATAGCCAAAGGTAAAACGGTCTATGTTCCAAAAAGGATTACACCGGCGGGCATCAACTTTTTTGGCCAACCCGCTCCGGAAAAAATAGAATATCCCGTTAATTTAGAATCCCTAAAAAAATACTACAACCTGACTGACGACCCCGCGAAAGCCGATTTTGCCATCGTATTTATAAAAAGCCCGATCAGTGGCGGTTACAGCAAAGCCGACAGAGAAGCCGGTGGAAATGGTTATGTTCCCATTAGCTTGCAATTAAAAGACTATACCGCAACAGCAGCCCGCGCTCAAAGTATTGCCGCTGGAGATCCTGTTGTGGATCCAACAATTACAAACCGTTCCTACCTAAATAAAACGTCCAAATCCAATTCCTATCCCGATTTAAACACGATTCTGGATACCAAGAAAGCCATGAAAGACAAACCGGTTATTGTAGCGGTAAACATAACAAATCCTATGGTTTTTGGTGAGTTCGAAAAAGAGGTCGATGCCATTGTAGGGGAATTTGGCGTACAACTCGATGCGGTGCTGGATATTATCTCCGGAAAAAATGAACCTTCCGCACTCTTGCCTTTGCAGATGCCAATAGACATGATCACCGTCGAAAAACAATTTGAAGATGTACCCCACGACATGATTCCCTACAAGGACCACAACGGAAATACCTACGATTTTGGCTTCGGTCTAAACTGGAACGGCAGCATCAAAGATGCCAGAACCACAAAATACACCGGTAAAAACTAATCCAATCTAAACCTCTTTCTAAGCTTTTCTAAGCTCTAATTTTTCCTAAACTATCCTAAATCTTTTCTAACAAATTCGTCTTTTACGGATTCAAATCCGTAAAAGTTGCTATTTTTAAGGATTCAAATCCGTAAAAGTTGTATTTTTGCTCTTTATTAGCAGCTTTTATGATAGAAAGAATACTCGAAAAATTAGTCAAAACTAAACTCCACACCGGAAAAGCAATAGTTCTTCTGGGTGCAAGGCAAGTTGGAAAAACCACTTTGCTAAAAATGCTTTTTGGAAAATCCCAAGACGTATTGTGGTTGAACGGAGATGAATTAGACGTGCAGGCAATTTTTGCAGCAATCTCGGCGACACGATTAAAGGCCATTTTCGGAAATAAGAAAATAATTATTATTGATGAAGCGCAGCGCATACAAGATATAGGATTGCGAATGAAACTTATTACCGATCAAATTCCGGAAGTTCAATTGGTAGTTACCGGTAGTTCCTCTTTTGAGTTGGCAAATAAATTGAATGAACCTTTGACAGGACGAAAATGGGAATATAAAATGTATCCCTTATCTTTTGGAGAAATGGTAACGCATCACGGTTTGTTGGAAGAAAAGCGACTCCTGCCGCACCGAATGGTCTACGGCTACTACCCTGATGTGCTGAATAACGCTGGAATAGAAAAAGAAATCCTAAAACAACTCTCCAACAGCTATTTGTATAAAGATGTACTATTATTAGAACAAATTAAAAAACCAGAAGGGCTCATTAAATTATTGCAAGGATTGGCGTATCAAGTTGGTTCTCAAGTTTCCTACAATGAATTGTCCCAGCTCACCGGTCTTGATGCAAAAACAGTAGAAAAATATATTGTTGTATTAGAACAGACTTTTATCGTTTTTAGATTAGGTTCCTTTAGCCGAAACCTTCGTTCCGAACTCAAAAAAAGCAGAAAAATCTATTTTTATGACAATGGAATTCGAAATGCCTTGATAGCAAATTTTAATCAAGTAGAACTTCGTACAGATGTAGGGGCCTTGTGGGAGAATTTTATGGTTTCTGAGCGAATGAAATACAACCAATATTCTCAAAAATGGGCCAATACTTGGTATTGGCGAACCAAAGAACAAAAAGAAATTGATTATATCGAAGAGCAAGATGGCCTTTTAAGTGCTTTCGAATTCAAATGGAATCCTGATGCTAAACATAAAATACCCAAACTTTTTCTAGAAACCTATCCCGAAACCGAATTCAAAGTGATCCATAGGGATAATTTAGAAGATTTTTTGTTATAAAAAACCATCCACAGCACCCAAAACCCACTTTCCTAACCTAAAATACACTACTATTGTAAAAACCATTTTTTTGGCCCTGTAGTTCAACGGATAGAATGGGAGTTTCCTAAACTTTTGATCCAAGTTCGATTCTTGGCAGGGTCACTAATTTTTCCTTCACGCAGCTCACCAACACCCAAAACCCAATACCTGTACGATTCCCTTTTCAAAAGTTTAACTTTTTTTTAAACCCAGCGCCTACAAGCACTCCGCTTCTTTTTACTACCTTCGATTATTACGATCTTTAAAACAAAGATTTAAATACTCCAAATCATGAATAAAATAACGCCTATAGTGCTCTTTTTTCTGTTTATAAATTGCAAAGCGCAAGAAAAACAAAACGACATACCCATTCAGGACGAAGTCAAAACCTATACCTTAGAAACCGTCGCCGACGAAATTCCAATCCCCTGGGGTATGGTATGGTTGCCGGATATGAGTATGTTGGTCACCGAAAAAAGCGGTACCCTTTATCAAATTAAAGACGGGAAAAAAATCAAAATTAAAAATGTACCCAAAGTATATTCCCGGGGACAAGGGGGTTTATTAGACATTGCACTGCATCCTGATTACAACAAAAACGGTTGGATTTATATCACCTATGCTTCTTCCGAAGGGGAAGGCGAAGGTGGAAACACTAAACTCATTCGGGCTAAATTAGTCGACGGAGGCCTGGCTCAAATAGAATCACTATACAAAGCGGGGCCAAATACGACCAAAGGGCAACATTTTGGTTCTCGCATCGCATTTGACAAAGAAGGATTTCTATATTTCTCCGCAGGAGAAAGAGGAGCCCATTTTGTGAATCCACAGGATATCACAAGAGATAACGGAAAAATATACCGATTAAATGATGACGGTAGCATCCCAAAAGACAATCCCTTTGTAGGGAAAGCCGGCGCCAAAGAAGCCATTTACTCCTACGGTCACCGCAACCCACAAGGTCTGGCAATCAACCCGGCTACAGGTGCCCTTTGGGAACACGAACACGGTCCCCAGGGAGGTGATGAAATCAACATTATTAAGAAATCTGCCAATTATGGATGGCCAGTCGTGACCTATGGTATCGACTATGACGGAACTTCTATCAGTAAGGAAAATGAAAAACCAGGTATCGAAAAACCCATCTACTATTGGTTGCCTTCGATTGCGCCAAGTGGAATGGCTTTTGTAACCAGCGATGTCTACCCCGATTGGAAAGGACACCTGCTTGTGGGTTCTTTAAAATTCCAATACCTAGAACTCGTAAAACTAAAAGGCGATGAAGTTATTGGCCGTCAAAAAATAGGCACCGATATCGGTCGGGTGCGCAATGTAGCCCAAGGTCCTGATGGTTATATATATGTTGCTGTAGAAGGAAAAGGAATTCTAAAAATTGTACCAACAAAATAATTATGGGAATCAAACTAACAATAGGTTTAGGACTTCTTATTATGGGAGGAAGCTATTCGTTTTCAAATAGTGCAATGCCTTGGAATACCAATGCAAGTCACAACTATAGTGCTATAAAGAAGGCTCATGCCGAAAAACAGCCGACAAGTACTGCCAACGGCAAAGAAGTGTATGCCGATTTCTGTATGCAATGCCACCTCGCTGACGGAAAGGGTGATGGGAAAAATTTCCCCCCTCTTGATGGCTCCGATTGGTTAAGCAAGAAAAGAACCGAAAGTATCAAGGCTGTGAAATACGGACAAACAGGTGAAATCCTCGTCAACGGAAAGAAATTCAAGAACGCCATGCCGCCTATGGGACTTTCCAATCAGGAAGTGGTAGATGTGATGAATTACATCATGACGTCCTGGTCCAACAAACAAGCTAAACCAGTTACTTTAAAAGAAGTAGAAGCTGTAAAACAGTAAAGTTTTAGGACATTTGCAAAACTCTGCAAATTTAGATTATCTTACATAAAAGAATACCGTAGCTGAACCCCACCATAAAACTGGATGGGGTTTCCTGGATAATAAAAGCGAGCTGGCGCACTGCCAAAACCAACCGCATTGGGCAAAATACTAGCGGCATATTTACGGTCCAATGCATTATTAACCCCCATACTGAATTCCGTTTCTAGGAATTCGAAAATTCTAAAACGATAGGCCGCTTTTACATCTAGCAAAGAATAAGCAGCACTGTATTTCGTATTCGCATCATTCATCGGTATCCTACCCATACTTGTAAAAGCGGTGTGCAGGAGGAATCCATTAGCACTACTAAAATCAATCCCCAAATTCCATTGCTGATTGGGAACTCCCGTCAAACGATTTCCCGAATAATCGATATCCGTATCAACAAAATCCTTGAAACGAAACTGATTCAGCGACCCAGATAAATACGTTCCAATCTGAAAATGGCTTGTTTTCAAAAGCTCATAATTCACAAAAAACTCCATACCCTGATGAGAGCTGGCTCCGGCATTGATTCCAACATACTGATCTTCGGCCGTACGGCGGGCTACCAATAAATTCGTGATTTGCGTGCTGTATAAAGTGAGTTCCGTGCGCAATCTGGAATCCAGCCAGCTGCCTTTAAAACCCAATTCATAGTTCAAGCCTACTTCTGGTTTCAAACTCGTATTAATTGCTCCATCAGGGGTTAAAGTCTCCGCAACAGCGGGAACGGAAAAGCCTTTGCTGATCGAAGAATAGATATTCTTCCCCTTGGCCAAAGCATACGAAAGTCCGATTCGGGGCGAATATACACTTCCAAAAGTATAGGATTCCTTGCTCTTGTTTTGCTGAAGCACATCTTCCAAAGCATACTGCGTGCTATTAAAAGCCAAACCACTTTCCAAATGCAATTGGGGCAGCAATTCTACTTCCAGCTGCACAAAATAATTGGCGTAATTCCGATCCTGTTTCATCTTACTGAATTCGGAACCGGCTATACTACCCTGCCCGGGATGGGCCAAATATAAATTCTCAAAAAGGGAAAACGCATACTGCTCTGCTAATAATTCGGTTCCAACACTCGCTTCAAAGGGCATTGAAAACAACCGACTTTTATAATTCAGACTCGTGCGCAGCCCCACAGAATTGGTTTTGTCTGATAAAATATCAAAAGGCCTTGGCTCATAAGCATCCTTAGTATTCGAAAAGACACTCGTCTTAAAAGACCACTGCTCGCTAAGGGCATACTCATAACCTACACCTAGAATAAATTTGTCGTAAGACTCGTACCCTTTGGCGGCAGCCCAGGTAAATGCGGCTTTCTCTGGATGATTTCTATAATCATTCTCGCTGATAGAACTCGGGATAAACGCTTTTAGTCGGGTAAATATTCCCAGAAAAGACAAACTCCCCTTCTTGCCTAACTTTTGTTTGGCATGCACATTAAAGGACTTTCGGTCATAGGAGCTATTGGCCCTAAAACCATCACTTTGCAAATGGGTATAATTCGAATATAGATTAGAACTAGCAGCACTATATCCCGCACTCAGACTTTGCTTGATCAATCCGAAACTCCCATAAGTAGTCGCCGATTTTGCGAAAGACCCCCTAAGTGGCGTCTCCTCGGCAAACAGGTGAATCACTCCTCCCAAGCCCGATCCATAACTACTGGAATTGGGTCCTTTGATGATTTCGATACTCCCAATGGTTTCCAAATCTATATCCTCAATAGTCGTATCGCCATCGCCGCCACTCATGGGAATATCTTCAAAATAAGCTTTAATCCGGCTGGTTCCATATTGCGATCGGGCGCCAATTCCCCGAATCGTAATTCGGTTGGTATTCAAACTTCCTTGTTGCATATTAACTCCCGGTATTTGGTTCAATACCGATGTGAGGATAATACCGTCACTTTTATTCAGTGTCCCCCTCTCAACCACCGAAACAGAAGCAGCTGCCTTTTGGATACTCGTTTTTATAGGCGCCGCCTTTAAACGGACTTCCGCCAGTGAAACAGTGTCTTTTTGGATTTGAGAAAAAACTGGAGTGCCAACTCCTAATACAAGAATCAGCAAGGAAACAGAAAGAAAATTAGTAGTCAAGGAATTGATGTTTAACATTATTAGTTAGGAGACGAAGTTAGCACTTTCTTTTCGAACCAAACTTAATCTAATAAGCAAGTATTTTAATCATCAAGCAATTCATCTAAAGTTTTGCGATTTATGTTATTCTTTTTTGCAGTTGTTAATTGTTTAAAAGCCAAATCTAAATCTAGTAAAACTTTATTTGAAGAAACATTTTTTTTAGAAGGTTCTTTTGGAGCTTATATTATTTCAATTTCTTTTGAATCTTCAAAAAAAGCACGTGCCAACTCCAGAAATGCTTTCCCTTTTTTAGTACGCTCGTTGATTTTTAAGGTTATAATGTTCATAATTATGATTTTATAATACCCAAATATACAAAATAGTGATAGAAACAACTGTAGCAAAAAACAGTACTTCTTCTATTCAGCTTGCTTTTAACATTTTAGAAGCGTTCCAAGAAGATTTGTGATTATAATCGAAAAATTTTAATTATTTTTACAAGACCATTTTATTCACATGAAACTTTCTGACAATCAAATCAATCTAATTAAAGATTTTTTTTCAAAGCAACCTGTTTTGAAAGCCTACTTATTTGGTTCATATGGACGAGGTGTTGGTACCGAAAATAGTGATATTGATTTGTTGGTTGAATTAGATTACAGCCAACCCATTGGACTTGAATTTATCCAAATGCAATTGGATTTACAAAATATGCTTTCTAAAAAAGTGGATTTAGTTTCTTCTCGAGGCTTATCAAAATATATAAAACCTATTCTAGATAAAGAAAAAAAATTAATATATGCACGATAGATTAGGGGATAAAATTCGTTTGCTGCATATAATTGATGCCATTAATGAAATTGAAAATTATATTCAAGATATTGATTTGAAATAATTTGTAGATAATTCAATGATGTTTAATGCTAGTTTACGTCAATTAGAAATTATTGGTGAAGCAAGCAATCGACTTTCAGAAGAATTGCTAAATAGAACTCCGTCTATTCCTTGGGCTAGAATTATAGGTTTACGAAATCTTGTAATTCACGAATATTTTGGGGTTGATGATTTTACGATTTGGAATGTTATTAAAATAAATCTACCTATTTTGAAAGAGAAAGTTGCTCTTTTAATTTTAGAAATAGAGTAGTTTTTATTCCTATTTAAATCCCAACACAATGACCCGAATAAGTGAGATTTTTATTAAGAAGCCTTTCATTTGGCTCCTTTTTTTATAGAACAACAATGTTCCAATTTAAATTAGTCTTGAAAACTTGTTCGATTTTTTGGGGTCAGCGTATTTACATTCCAATCCGGATGATGTCTTGTAGTGCCAAGATAGTAAATAACACCTAAAGAAAAAGAATAGTGGCTTGAATTACGATAAGTTACTGTAGGATCCGCAAACAAGGTACCATCAAAAAGCAGCATCTGTTTCATATTGAGTTTATAACTAATATCACTAGACAAAGCGAAATCATTAGACAGTTTAAACAAAGGCGATAATCCCATAATGTAAGTACCTGCATAATCCGTTATATTATTATTCAGTGATTTATTCGAGGCAACACCAAAACCAGCATGCGCAAACACTCCCACTTTTTCTTTTGTAGCATAAACTAATCCCACAAGACTTCCAAGGTTATAATAAAGTTGCGCATCAACCATGAGGGTTTGCAAACCATAATTAGATTGTTTCCCTCCAAATTTATCATAGGCTAATTCTCCTTTTACACCTATATTTTTATTGAACATATAACGAATACCACCATCTAAATGAGAGATTGAGTTAAAATTTTCATCAGAAACCAATGATTCAAAATTCAATGGAACACTCATTCCATAGGAAACTTCAAATGTAATATTATCAACCTTTTGTGCTCGACTTGTAAAACTCACGATTATAAAAGCTAATAATAAAATTGTGTTTTTCATGTTTATAACTGGTTCATTGAATGTTATTAATTTGATAAAATACTCTTATTTGTTTAGAAAAAATTAACTCGTTGGGACCAATTAAATTATTTGTGTTTTAAAATTTTTTTAAAAGACCCGGTCTACAACTAAACCTAAATTAGGTCTGTCATTCGTTTTCTTTTATTTTAAACGACTATTTACAACAGTGCTCCTTTCGACTATACAATTTTCCTTTATTTCTTAACAACACGCACTGTTTTACTATTCTCTCCTTGAGAGACAATAACATTATAAACTCCCGTAGGATAGCTATCGCCCAAATACAAATCCTTTAATTTGCTACAACTCACTTTCTGTTGCTCAATCAATTTCCCACTCATATCATAAACTAAAACCCCCACATTTTCCAAACTACTGGTCTTCAAATCCAAATTAAAGTTGCTGCTCGACGGATTAGGGTAAGCCAAAACATCAAAACTGCTTTTTACAATCTCACTCGTTGAAGCAACTCTTGCAACCGTACAATTTTTGAAATAAACCGGGTAAGCAGCGCCATACACAATCACCCCACAGGAGTTGGTAAACTTCCCTCTATAGTAGTTAACCCCTTCAGCTGGATTCTGTATCGTGTAACTGCTTGAACTCGCTCCGGCAATATCCACAAATCCTGTTGTAGTAGAGCTCGTCGATTGTTGCCATTGGATATCACCGATGGATCCTTGTCCGATAGTCAGTGTTTTTATATCACCTCTGCAAAGGGCCAATGCCGATGTTGCCCCGCTTGGCGTTGTGAGATTCGCTACAATTGTTTTGGCCAATGGGGTGCTATTAATCTGAACCGTCACGATATCACTTATAGTTGTCGAACAGGTTCCTAAACTCACTACCACTCTATACGCACTTGCTGCTGTAAGATTGCCCGTGGCTAGGGTGGCTGATGTGGAAGTGGAAAGAGCCGTCCACGTTGGACTCGAAGCAGTCCAATTCGTTGATTTTTGCCACTGAATAGTACCTAAACTTCCTGCTAGACTCAACGTTGTGCCTGTCCCAAAACAAACTGTTGCATTGGCTGCACTGATCGTTCCTGATAAAGCATTACTTACCGTTATTTTAATTGCGCTTCCCGTTTCAGAACTACAACCCCCATTTGAAGCTACTACTCTAAACCAACTGTCTTGTGTTAAAGCGCCTGTAGCAAAAGCAATAGCCTCATTGGTTGCAGATAAAGCCGTTTGAGCTACCAAACTTCCAACATTAGCAAAATTAACCCCATCAGTAGAAGACTGCCATTGGATATTTCCAATACTTCCAGCGGCTAAAGTTAAATTCACACTGCTTCCTTGACAGCTGGTGTTTGCCGGAGACAAAATAGTATTAGTTGCAGATTTAGCACTAATAACCGCCGCTTTTGATAAGACCGTCAAATCAGTGATGGAAACACTATTTGAGGTTGCAATTCCACAAGAGTTCGTTACTATTACTTTATATTTGGTTCCCGTTGCAGGAACTGTTGTACTAGTTCTAGTTAGGTTTAATGTTGGCGTAGTCGCTCCAGAATAATTAGCAGTGGTGCCCAGCAGGGTCCAAGCGCCTGTGCTTGGAGTTGTTGTTGCTTGGCTATACCACTGATAGGTTGTATTCTCTGCCGCCGCGCCAACAGTAAGGGTTGCCGTTGCGCCAATTGCTTTACAAATCATTTGAGATACTAACTTTGGAGCAGGAGGGTTAATAACTGTAATGGTTTGCTTAACATTCGCAGCACATTGTCCCTGCGTAGGTGTAAAAGTATATTCGGTAGTAGCCAAATTATTTACCGCCGGCGACCAAGTTCCTGTTGCTCCATTAGTTGATGTGCTTGGCAAAGCCGCAATAGTTGCTCCGGAGCAAACCGCTGCTACTTGCGTGAATGTTGGAGTTGTTTTAGGAGTTACCGTAATAGTCATTTCCTTTCTACACGTTACGCCATTGGTAGTTACATCACACCAATAAGTTGTGGTTTCTGTCGGACTTGGGTTGATGGTTGAGGTGGTCTCTCCGGTGGACCATAATAATGTAGAATTAACATCAAATTCAATCACATATGGCCAAGTTCCGTAATTATAAAAGTCATTCCAAGTACCATCTGAATACATCATGCCATAATCTTCATTATTTGAATTATTTGGTTCACCTGCCCTCCAATTAGTAAAAGAGACCTGATTTCCTAAAACATCTAACCAAACTCCTTCATTTTGAGCGTCAGTTATTCCAATCCAAGATATAGGAGGTGCTACATTGTTATATACATTTTGAATAATAAAATTATTTTCATCTATTGAATTTGGTATAAAAAGATGACCTCCATTATCAATACTATTTTGAACTGCTTGAGGCCATGTCACCGAATCTAAACTCTTAAAATAAGTATGTGAATTAAAATAATATGGACCCGAATAATTAGGCAATGCACCATATAAATCAGAAAGCCCAGTTATTGATATATTTAAACTTTGTCCTAAGCAAACTGCTGTTGCACTAGCACTTATTTGAGCATCATTTATACTAACCGCTACTGCTGTTCGGGCACTTTCACAAGTGCCAATAGTTTGCGAAGCATAATATGTGCCTGTTAATAAAACACTAGTACTTTCTAAAGCTGTTCCTTCATTTGCAGAGGCATACCATTTAATAGCGGTTCCTGAAGCTGCTAAATTAGCAATTGTAGAAGCCGTACAAAAAGTTTGTGAAGCCATTGCTGTTGGAGCAGGAATGTTAATAATATCAATAGTTAGCCTTGCATTAGCAGCACATTGTCCCTCATTAGGTGTAAAAGTATATTCGGTAGTAGCTAAATTATTTAGCGCTGGCGACCAAGTTCCTGTTACTCCATTAGTTGATGTACTTGGCAAAGCCGCAATAGTTGCTCCAGAACAAACCGCTGCTACTTGCGTGAATGTAGGTGTTGTTTTTGGCGTTACCGTAATAGTCATTTCCTTTCTACACGTTACGCCGTTAAGCGTCACATCACACCAATAGGTAGTGGTTTCCGTTGGACTTGGGTTGATGATCGCAGTGGTTTCTCCGGTGGACCATTTTATTTGGACATTAGTTTCTTTTTTGTACAGTTTAAAATTAAGTCCAGCAATATTATCCCACCAACAACATTCATCTGCAAGTCCATATATTGTAAGGTCGTTACCTTGAGAATGATAAGGATAATTATAAACATGACTGGGGTTATAAGTGTCTGGAACAGGTCGAGGATATTGACAACCATAAGTATCTTGAGGACAATATTCATTTATAGAAAATGCTCCCTGAAATGGACTCGTACCTCCATTAAAATCATAGGCGGCATCTATAACATTTCCTAGCCAGCAAGAACCCCAGCAAAAGGTTCCGTTTACCTCTATATTATAATCACCAATAGGCAATGAAGATAATTTATGAGAAGAGGGTCCTGTAAATGAAAGGCTAAACTCGTCTATTAATTTTGATGTAGAATCAAATATTACGCTAGAATTGGCTGTTAAATTTACTGTAGTTCCACTACATACCACATTTGCACTAGCCTTTATTTGAGCATCATTTATACTAACCGTTACAGCCGTTCGAACACTTTCACAAGTACCAATAGTTTGCGAAGCATAATAAGTGCCTGTTGCCAATGCAGTAGAACTAACCAATGGGCTCCCCCCATTTACAGATGCATACCATTTAATAGCGGTTCCAGAAGCTACTAAATTAGCAATTGTAGAAGCTGTACAAAAAGTTTGTGAAGCCGTTGCTGTTGGAGCTGGAATATTAATAATATCAATAGTTTGCTTAGCGTTCGCAGCACATTGTCCCTCATTAGGTATAAAAGTATATTCGGTGGTAACCAAATTATTTAGCGCTGGCGACCAGCTCCCTGTAATCACATTAGTCGATGTGCTTGGCAAAGCGGCTATAACTGTTCCAGAACATACTGGAGCAAGGGCTACAAATGTTGGTATCGTTTTTGGCGTAACCGTAATAGTCATTTCCTTTCTACACGTTACGCCATTGCTAGTTACATCACACCAATAGGTAGTGGTTTCTGTCGGATTTGGGTTGATGGCAGCAGTAGTTTCTCCTGTGGACCAGAGGTAGGAATAACCTAATAAACCATTTTGTAAATTGACCGATAAACTAACCGCCGTTCCACTACATACCACACTTACACTAGCCTTTATTTGAGTATTATTTATACCAACCGCTACTGCCATTCGGGCACTTTCATAAATTCCAATGGTCTGCGTAACATAATAAGTGCCTGTTGCCAATGCGGTAGAACTAACCAATGGGCTCCCTCCATTTGCAGCGGCATACCATTTAATAGCGGTTCCAGTTGCACTTAAACTAGCAACTGTTTGAACCTGACTTGCACAAAAGCTTTGTGTTGCTGATACTACAGGAGCCGCAGCAAAGGCATTTAACGTTATCGTTTTTACAGCACTGCGCGACAAAGTAAAATTACCACTACGTACTACAGTTCGAACATAGAATTTTGAATTAGGAGCATACGGAACCGCATCAATAGTGTAAGTAAGCCCACTAGCTCCTTCTATAGCTTTAAAACCAGTGGTGGAGGATGTAGTCGAAACTTCCCATTGAATGGAACTACCGCTATAAGCTGTCGAGACAAAGCTAATAGAGCTTCCGGCACTAACAGTTGCTGCACTGCTAATCACCCCCGCTTTAGCAGCCGGTAAAACAGTAATTTTAACAGGTTCGGTATAACCAACACAGGAACCATTACTCACTTGAACGCGATACCAACTGTTAGCGGTCAAAGCACTTGCTGCATAAACAGCGGTCGTACTTCCAGCCGAGGTCCAAACAGCTGCTGCATTGCTGGTATTTACATAGTTTGTCGATTTTTGCCATAATAAACTTACTCCCGAAAACCCACTCAAGTACAGTCCCGTACTATTGGTAATTGGACTTTTTAACGTATTTCCATTAGCATCTAATCCAGAACTCACTGCAGTGCTTACCGTTACATCGCCACCAATGATACTTCCCGGAATAACCGCAGAATTCACATTTATTTTAATTGCAGTTCCTGTTACGGCATTACACTCCCCATTGCTAGCGACTACTCTAAACCAGGTATCTTGCATTAAGGTTCCTGTTGTATAAGCAATAGCCCCATTAGTTGCGGATAAAGCCGTTTGTGCTACCAAACTTCCAACATTAGCAAAATTAATCCCATCGGTAGAAGACTGCCATTGGATATTTCCAACACTTCCCGCAGCTAAAGTTAAATTTACAATGCCTCCCTCACAAACGGTGTTTGCCGGAGACAAACTAGTATTAGTAGCGGATTTAGCACTAATAACTGCCGCTTTTGATAAGTCCGTTAAATCAGTGATCGAAACAATATTAGAGGATATAATTGCACCAGAGCTCTTTAGTACTACTTTATATTTGGTTCCCGTTGCAGGAACAGTAGTCGTGGTTTTTGTAATCATCAAGCTTGGCGTTGTAGTACCGGAATAATTGGCAGAAGTGCCCAGCAGGGTCCATGCGCCTGTGCTAGCAGTTGTGGCCGATTGACTGTACCACTGATACGTTGTATTCGCCGCCACTGCACCTACACTAAAAGAAGCTTTTGCACCTATTACTTTACAAATCATAGCTACTGATGAACCAGAAATTATTGGAACACTAATTGTACTTGGAATGACTATTGCACTGAACATAGAATAGCCATCATTACTTCCTCCAAAGTATTTTTCAGGAGCACTTGCTGGCGTAACCGAAGTAGTAAAAACTGAATCCGAACGATCCGTAAAAGCCGAATTTTTTTCATCTGAAGCTCGAACGAGGACTTGATTCCAACTTTCTAAAGGGGCAACCCAATTAGTATATTTATTTGCTGCGGGGGCCGTTCCAATAGCCAACCAGTTCGTTCCATTATCGATACTGTATTCTAATTTTACGGTTTGAATGTTATTATAATCCCACTCTATATATTGTCCTGTTCCTCCTCCAAAAGATTCTCCTCCATTGGGATATTTTATTTGAACCCACATATCATTTGGAATTATAAAAGCAGTATCATTCGTATCGGTTACAGTACTAACAAGGTCTTTTACCCTAAATCTGCAGGTATTGGATGGGGTTCCGGGCATGGTCCAGGAAAAACTCAATTGGGAAGCGGGTAAACTAGACGCCAAAGTGATCCAACTAATACCGTCGTCAAGGGAAAACTCTATTGATACATTATCTACATTGGTAGAGGTCCAACTTATGGTATGAGTGGAATAACCCGCCCAACTTTCTCCACCATTGGGACTGATAATGGTAATATTCTTGGAGGAATTATTGGCCATACTATAACCATCATTACTACCGCCTTTGTATTTGGCAACATCAGCAACGGGAACGCTTGTAGTAGCAAAACTAGCATCGCTGGTATCCGAAACAGAAGGCGTGGAATTGTCCGAAATCCGAATTAAACATTGGCTATTCACCCCTGCAGGAGCTACCCAATTAGCATAATTATTTGCTGCTGCTGCCGTTCCAATGCTAGTCCATGTGCTGCCATTGTCTATAGAATATTCTAATAAAACGGTTGCTACTGAACTCGAAGTCCATTCGAAGTATTGTCCCGTGCCTTCATCAAATCGCTCCCCTCCATTAGGATAGGTTATTGCAACTGATGCCGAATTTATAGCAAATGGCGAATTGCTAACATCACTAAGTGTACTTCCTAAATCAGACACTTTTACCAAGCATTGACCTGACGGGATGTTGGGGAGTGTCCAAGAATAGCTTTGTAAATCGGCCACCACAGATGCGGCAATTACATTCCAGCTACTCCCATTATTAGTGGAATATTCGATTTTAACCGCATCCACATTTCTAAAACTCCAGCTGATGTTTACGGTATTGGTAGGATAATAACTTTCCCCACCATTTGGCGCCAAAACTGCCAGAGTAGTAGCCAAGGAAGAAGCCATTTTATACCCATCGTTAATTCCTCCATAGTATTTTTCGGGAGCTGAAGTTGGCACAGCTCCAATAGAAAAAGCCGCAGGACTTGTGGCTTGATTTATAGGATTTTCTATATTATAAACTCTAATTTTTGTTTGCGTATTTACAGTGCTTGGAGCTACCCAATTGCAATAATTGTTTCCTGCCGGAAAGGTCCCTATATCGTTCCAAGTGGCAGCATTATCAGTAGAATATTGAACCATTACAGTGGTCAGTCCCGTAGTGGACCATTCAATATATTGCCCAGTTCCCGCAGCAAAACTCTCCCCTCCTATGGGATACGATAAAGCAACGGTAGGTTCTTGAATAGTAAAAGTAGCATTGCTATCGTCTTGACTATTTTGGGTCAAACTTTTGATGCGTATCTTACATAAGTTTGAACCAGCAGCTGGAACCGTCCATGTATAACTTAAAGCACTTGATGGAATACTACTTGAAAGCGTGGCCCAAGTTAATCCGTTGTCTTTAGAAAATTCTAAAGCAATGTTATCTACATTGCTATAGGTCCAGGTGATAGCGTGAGTAGACCCCCCTAGCCAGCTTTCGCCACCGTTTGGGGAAGTTACCAGAACCGTTTGGGCTTGGAGCGTGGTGCTACTGAGCAACCAAACTAGAAGGATTCCAAGTCCTATTGTGGGTATTTGGAGTATTTTTTTCATGTTGTAGAAGCTAAAAATTACTCTGCAGAACGCACGTAACGGAAACCATTAAAAGTTAATGTGCGTATCCTAAAATATAGTTTTTGATCAACATACGTAATCGCTGTGCCTGTCCATGAAGTAATATCTGTTAATCCTGTTGCACTTAAAATACCATCTCCATTTTTCTTGTCGAATGTATAATTGTTTAATGTAATGCAAGGTTCCATGGCATTTCCTCCCAAATCCATGATCCCAAAATAACTTGATAATGAACCTACATCAAGTAAAGAATCTGGCATCCAATAGTCAATACCATTATTCACAGCTAATAGCGGTCCGTAAACCGCTTTATTGAATTCTAATACACTCATCGGTCGCACACCAGACCAATCGGCATAAGCCACGAATCGATTAGTATTACTATTCCCACAAGCTGTATTGGGCGTGGAAGTAAAGTACTTTCCATTTGTTAAAGTAATCGACGTTCCTGCAACCCCAAGAGTAGTGATTTGACTAGCGGTAAGTGTATTTAAAAAATCAGCATATTGCTGTTCAGTCATTTCGTATTTATAACAATAAAAAGCATTGTACCCTATTGGGTAGGTGCTATTATCAACAATGCCATCATTGTTGGTGTCAATTCCCTCATCTCCTTTAATACGAACCGTTATCGTTGTAGCCAAATTATTATAGGTTAATACAGGGGATAATCGTCTATTAATAACTGGAGTGTTATTTGCTGGAGCATAGATAGTTCCGTATATATCACAACATCCAAATCCCGCAATTGAAAATCTAGGTGCAATTGTAAAATCCCCCTGCGGTACATAAACCATTTCCACAGCAAATACCCGTATTTCTAATCCTGTAACACTAGTCAATCCGCTCAAGCCATAGTTCCACTGCAATTGCATGGAGGCGTTAGCAAAAGTTCCCGTTCCTGCTGCAGATCGGTACACAAAAGCACCTACTTTATCATTGCCTACTTTTATAGTGTTGGCAGTACCAGTGCCATTAGCAAAACCGCTCGTGTTTAATAACACATGTTGCCAATTACCGCTAGCACCTTTGTATTTAATGAAAACCCAAGCCGCATCCCAATTTATACCATCACGCCAGGAGTTGTCCCAGCTCATATCAAACTGCACTTGTATGGTTTTGTTGGCGGTATTATCACCCGTAGTAGTTACGTTTTTAACCAGCATATTGTTGGCTTTCATTTGCCCTATAACAACAAGCAGTAGGGGCAGCAAGAAGAATAATTTTGTTTTCATAGTTTTGGTTTTTAATATTTTCAAATTTCAAAAAATATCTCTCTCATCTCATAAAAATCGTAGGAAACAGTATTTTCTACTATTTATTAAAAAGATAATAGGAGGATTAAATTCATCGGTCCAATACCTCAAAAGTTGAATTCATACTGATAAACTCAGGAACGATTGATTTCATTTTGGCAACAATATCAGCATCCGAATAATAATTGGCAATCCCTATTAGTGCCTCAATATCAATATGCAACTGCTTGAATTCGTCCTGAATCTCCTGGGCGATCATGATTTTTTCGTGATGCGTTGCTAGGGTCTTAGACGTATCATTGAGCAATTCTTCATACAGCTTTTCCCCAGGACGTAATCCTATAATTTCAATTTTGATATCTACCTCTGGGATAAAGCCAGCGAGTTGGATCATCTTCAAAGCCAAATCATAGATTCGAACCGGTTTGCCCATATCGAATATAAAAATTTCGCCTCCCTCTCCCATCGCTCCTGCTTCGAGCACCAGCTGGCAGGCCTCTGAGATAGTCATAAAATACCGTATGATATCCCGATGGGTGATGGTAACGGGGCCGCCTTCCGCGATTTGTTTCGTAAACAAAGGCACTACCGATCCATTAGACCCCAAGACATTCCCAAAGCGGGTTGTGATAAATTTAGTGGGGGAGGCCACCTCATCATGGAGGTCTTTGAGTTGCAGCGACTGCACATATTTCTCGGCAATTCGCTTACTAGCGCCCATTACATTACTCGGGTTTACCGCCTTATCGGTAGAAATCATAATAAACTTTCGTACCTTGTACTGGCAGGATAAATCAGCTAAATTTTTAGTTCCTGAGATATTAGTCAAAATGGCCTGGGACGGATTCTCTTCCATCAACGGCACATGTTTGTAGGCCGCAGCATGATAGACTATTTGTGGCTGGTGCTTCTCGAATATCTTTTCTAGGACTTCCTTGTCTCTCACATCAGCAATCAGAGTCCGAATTTTAGAATTAGTATCCAATGCCTGTAATTCCAAACAAAGATGGTGCAAGGGCGTTTCAGCTTGGTCAATTAAGATAACAGCCTTAGGATCATAATTCAATACCTGTCTCACTATTTCACTACCTATAGATCCTGCTGCTCCTGTTATCAGTACCGTCTTGTTTTTGAGCTGATGGGTGATAGCGCTTTTGTCTATAACTATAGGTTTGCGCTCCAGCAGGTCTTCAATCTCAAGGTTTTTTATTTTCTTAGAAATCTCCTTTTGGTTTTCCCAATCGCTGATGAGCGGAACGGTATATACTTTGTAATTGTTTTCCAAACATTGGTCTACTATACTTTTTTTTTCTTTATTCGTCAAACTTTTATCCGCTAGAATAATCCCTTCTGCTTGGACAGATCGCATCAATATTGAGATTTTTTTTCTTTGTCCTAGAATGGGAAGATCTAACATCCGCTTAGCATCATTTTGTTTGTTTCGATCTACGAATCCTACAATTTTAAAACGGCTAGGTGTTTCTGATTTAAGGGCATTCGCCACCGAAAGGGCATTGGCATCGCTACCATATATAATGGTTCGAATTAATTCATGAGCCGATTCTTTTGAAAAATAATGTTCGAAAGTTTGCTTTACAAAGACGCGGTATAAAAAAAGACCACAAAAAGAAAGAACCATATTGATAAAGAAAGGGGTATTTAAAAAGGCCTTTGTTCCATAATACTGTTGGTGAAAAAAGTTGTATCCAATAAAGCTCATCAGCACCGCCATTTGTGAAAACAAAAGCTTAATAGCATCAATATAAGACGAATGCCGGATGATTCCAGAATAGGTGCTAAACAACCAAAAGTAGAAAAGGTTCACCACCAAGTAGACGCCAAGGAAGTTAACACTTCGATCTATGATAATTAAGTCCAAGCCGGAACCTCGGAGTATTAGTATTGTAAAAAGATAACATACTACCACCACAGCCAGATCTATCATCACTATAATCCATCTTGGAAGATAGTTTAAATTTTGTAGGCTCAGATTTAATTTTTTTCGGTTCAAGTAGTTCAAAGTCAAGGCTACTAATCCGGTGTTTTTATTGATGTACAAATTATAATTTTTAGATTTTTTAGTAAACTACTCACTCTCACTCCTCCTCACTCACTTTTCTCGTCTCACTTCTCACTCCTCCACCACTTCTTCTCTTTTTCTTCAGCCCCATAGCCATAACCATAACTTCCGTAACCATAACCGTAGGTTCTTCGAATTGTGGTGTCATTCAGAACTACCGACAGATTAGGCAGGCGTTTTTCACGATAATAATTTTCTATCATTGGGAGAAAGCTTTTATCAAGATAATTCGCTCGAACCACATATATAAAAGCATCGGCATATTTAGCCAACACTAAGGTATCGGTCACCAAACTCACCGGAGCTGTGTCAACAAGGATATAGTCAAAGTCTTTCTTAAGTTGATCAAACATAGTATCGGGTTTGACATTCATCAGAAGCTCGACGGGATTAGGGGCAATCACTCCGCTAGGCAAAAGGTAAAAATCATCGTAGATCTCGTTTTTAATAATATAATCCTGGATAGCTTCCTTATTTTTAGACAAATAATTGGTTAATCCTTTATCAGGGAGCTTAAAATAAACATCGATTTTTGGGTTCCGAATATCCATTCCAATAAGCAAGACTTTCTTTCCCGAAAGAGCAATCGTTGTGGCCATATTCACTGCCACAAAGGTCTTCCCCTCTTTGGGAAGCGTAGAGGTCACAAAAATAGTTTTGGCTTGGCCTTCCTTGACATTACCCAACATAAATTCGAGGTTAGTTCGCACCATTCGAATGGCTTCGGCTGCACTAGAGCGACTGTTCGAGGCTATTACGACCTCATTTTCTAATGATCTTGGAATATCCCCTAGAATTGGTATGGAGAGTTTGTCTTCCAAATCAGGTCGTGTTTTTATTTTAGTATCCAATAAATCAATCAAGTAAAGGATCGTAAAAGGAATCAAAAGTCCCAGTAGCAGTGCCGCCAGATAGATAATATTCTTTTTGGGTGATATCGGTAGTTCGGAGCTAGTAGCCCTATCAATCAATTTGGCATTGGGTTCCGTCACGGCCAAGGTAATGGCGGTTTCTTCTCTTTTTTGGAGGAGATACAAATAGAGCGCTTCTTTTATTTTTTGTTGTCGGTCAATAATCCGATAGTCGCGTTCCTGAGTCGGTATTTGGGTAATCTTGCCTTTGAGTAGCTGTTCCTGATTTTCGAGATCGTTTTTCTTAATGGTCAGACTGGCTTGAAGCTGTGCCAAACTCTCCTTGATATTTCGATCAAGATCATCCAATTGCTGGTTGAGATTAAGGAGGACATAATTCTTGACTGTACCATCTTTGATTATTCGGTTGCGCTCTAATACCAAATTATTGTGTTGCACAACAATCGGATTGATCATTCCGCCTACGTTTTCTGTGGGGATAATATTAGCCGGAACAAGGTCGGCCTTAGTCTTAGTGCGCATAAAGTCGTTCATCACCTCAACCACCCGCAATTGTGTTGCGGTAGTGATCAATTCTTTCTCAAATTCAGAGGCGGATTTTACAAATAGACCGGCATCAGTGACTAAATCAGTTAGGCTATTGGCTTTCTTAAAGCCCTCGGCATTAGCTTCTACTTCCCCCAATTCAGTCGTAATGCTTTTCAATCGCTTTTGGATGAATTCCTGGGTGCTTTCCGAAATGATATTCTTGTCTTCAATAGCCTCTTGATTGTATATTTCAACAATACTGTTCAGAAAATGATCGGCCTTTTCTGGAACCGGATCTGTCAGGCTCAATTCGGCCACACTGGTAGTTTTACTAATAGAAGCTACGGTATAGCGGAGACCATAATCGGCTGCCGCGGCTGCTACCGAACTGATATGAACC
>Ga0114962_10001271_pt1 | contig 21935 bp, 16 predicted proteins | sample C_130820_MF_Meta_FD_87017 | JGI IMG/M metagenome (GOLD analysis project Ga0114962, IMG submission 87017) | Freshwater microbial communities from Lake Croche, Canada to study carbon cycling - C_130820_MF_MetaG | ecosystem: Environmental > Aquatic > Freshwater > Lake | place: Lake Croche, Canada... | reverse complement strand
CGAATTGCCCAATACGAAATGGCATTCAAAATGCAAACTTCCGTTCCTGAAGTAATGAATATCAATAATGAACCTGCTTATATTCATGAATTGTATGGAACAAAACCCGGAGAGGAAGCATTTGCCAACAATTGCCTCCTTGCTAGAAAATTAGTGGAAGAAGGAGTACGTTTCGTACAATTATTCGATTGGGGTTGGGACACCCATGGTAATGTCAAAGATGGTTCCGTAGATTGGGGATTGCGACAAAAATGCATGCAAACAGATCAAGCGGTATCTGCCTTGCTAATTGACCTTGAGCAAAGAGGACTTTTGGATCAAACTTTGGTCGTTTGGGGAGGCGAATTCGGAAGAACTCCGATGCAAGAAAATAGAGAAGGAAAAAAACAAGCGTATTTTGGAAGAGATCATCATACAGAAGCATTTTCAATGTGGCTAGCAGGAGGGGGGATTAAAAAAGGTTTTTCATTAGGGGAAACAGATGACCTCGGGTACTCAACTATCCAAGGTAAAACATCTATTTATGACCTTCAAGCAACCATTTTGCATTGTCTTGGATTTAATCATGAAGAATTTACCTATCCTTTTCAAGGGCGTAACTTTCGACTAACAGACGTATTTGGGAAAGTAATTCAACCGATTATAGCATGAAATTGAACTATTTATTGTCCTTTATTAGCGGATTTTTCTTGTACAGCTGTTCAATGAACAATAGAATGGAAGATTCCATCGACTATAATACACAAGTAAAGCCCATCATTAATAAAAATTGTATTGCATGTCACGGAGGAGTCAAGAAACAAGGTGGTTTTAGTTTATTATTCGAAGAAGAAGCCAAAGGGTTGACTAAATCCGGTCATCCAGCAATCATACCAGGTTTTCCAGAAAAATCAAGTTTTATCCAACGATTAAGTAGTCACGACCCAGAAGAAAAAATGCCTTATCAAAGGCAAGCATTGAATAAAAATGAAATTGAAATTTTAACTCAATGGGTGAAAGAAGGTGCAAAATGGGGAACCCATTGGGCCTATAAAAAATTAGAAAATCCAAGCGTTCCCAAAGGAACTATTTGGAATCAATTGCTTGATTTTGTTGGAATTAATTCAAATTGGGAACAAAACGACTTAGATTATTATATTTCATCCGAACACAAAAAACAAGGATTAACGCATTCATCCAAAGCGACAAAATCGGAGCTTCTTCGTCGCCTTTATTTAGATTTGATTGGTATTCCTCCGACAAAAGAAGATTTCGTAGAGTTTGAAAATGATAATAGTACTAATGCATATGAAAAACAAGTTGATAAATTACTTCTAAGACCACAATTTGGCGAAAAATGGGCATCTATGTGGATGGATCTTGCCAGATATGCGGATACAAAAGGGTATGAAAAAGATGATGCTAGGACAATTTGGAAATACAGGGATTATGTCATTCAATCGTTTAACGAAAATAAACCCTATGATGAGTTCATCAAAGAACAACTAGCCGGAGATTTATTACCTAATCCCAAAGAGTCCGATTATATCGCAACTGCTTTCCACCGAAATACGGCCAATAACGACGAAGGAGGGACAGATGATGAGGAATTTCGAACAGCAGCCATTTTAGATCGAGTTAATACGACATGGGAAGTCTTACAAGGCACTAGTTTTAATTGTGTTCAGTGCCATTCACATCCATATGATCCAATCAAGCACGAAGAATATTATCAATATATGTCCTTGTTTAATAATACTAGAGACGAAGATATCCCTGATGATTCTCCCAATTTTCGACACTATAAACTCGCGGACAAAGGAAAATTAGATAGCCTAAAAAATTACCTAAAAAATCAGCCTTTACAAGTTCAAAAGGATTGGTTAACCATGGTTCAATTTTTAGAACCCAAAATTCATCCCCATTGGGCAGATCAGCATATCAATGCAGCTTTGGCTGACAATAAATACCTAGCGGCTAGAAATAAGGGATCCGTTCGGTTTAAGGCAGTTCCAATGAATGGAAAAACGAATTTATTAATTGCTTGTAAAAATAACGGCCCAGCGCCCACTTATTTAACCATTCGCAAGAATTCCATTAAGGGTGAAATAATTACTAAAATTAAATTAGACACTACCTTACAAGAAAAATATGCAGCTCCTAAAGGATACTGGGTAAAAGGTTGGGCTTACGCGTTTTTTAAAATTCCAGCCTTGCAAGGAAAACAAGATTTAATTTGGGAATTTTCAAATTCAAAAACGGAAGCGGAGCAAAATACCTGTACCATTGGTTTTTGGGCTTTAATGCCAGAAATACCCAAGGATTTAAATGCAACTAATTTTAAAAATTTAAGTACACAATTGATTCAAAGTCAGCCAGAATCAATAACGCCTGTCATTTTAGAAAATCCCAAAGAGTTTTTCCGGCCCACCAAAGTTTTTGAAAGAGGCTCATGGTTGAGTCAAGGAAAAGAAGTGAATAGTGGAATACCGGCCATATTTAATCAAAAAAATATCAAGGATCGACTTTCACTTTCTAATTGGATGGGGGGGAGAGAAAATCCATTGACATCTAGAGTGGCAGTCAATCGATTTTGGGAGCAATTATTTGGAATGGGTATCGTAGAAACCTTGGAAGATTTAGGGAGTCAAGGTTTACCACCTAGTAACCAAGCCTTATTGGATCATTTAGCCTATCAATTCCAATTTAAATGGAAATATCGACCTAAAGAAATAATCAAATACATGGTTCTTTCATCGACCTACCAACAGACATCAAAAAGATCGGAAAAAGAGGCAGAAAAAGATCCTTTCAATAGATATTTAACTAAAGGAACCAGAATTAGATTAAGTCCAGAGCAATTAAGAGATCAAGTTTTGACCTGGTCTGGAATTTTATCTTCTAAAATGGGAGGACCCAGCGTCATGCCTGAACAACCGGAAGGTATTTGGAATGCCCCTTACAGTGGTATGCAATGGAAAAAAAGTAATGGGGAAGATCAATGGCGCAGATCATTGTACACCTATTGGAGAAGAAGTAGTCCTTATCCAACGATGGTTGCATTTGACGCAGGGACAAGAGATTTGTGTTTATCAAGACGCATTCGGACAAATACTCCGTTACAAGCTTTAAATACACTCAATGATCCTGTATTTATGGAAGCCGCACAATTTTTCGCTAGAAAACACCCTAAAGATTTTAGTGAAAATTTTATTCAAAAAGCTTATTATGAAATGTTTGGTTCACAAATTTCCAAAAAGAAATTAGATATTTTGCTGGACTATTATTTGAAAACAAAAGCCTATTACAGCAATAATAGGAAAGCGAGTCAAGCATTTTTGAAATGGTGCCCAGATAATGTATTCCCTAAAAATGCTCCTGATTTGATTGCCAAAACAATGCTGAGCAATGTCTTATTTAATTTGGATGAAAGTGTGGTGAGATGAGGTATGATGTAAGATGTAAGATGTAAGATGTATGATCATTAATTCTACATTCTTCATTCTTCATTCTTAATTCTTCATTTCCTCTTTTCTCTCTTCTTAATGTAATATCATAAAACTTAAATCCAAGATAATATCCCGATCTGTAACATTTTGACCTACAACTCCTTTCATTTTCAAATCGGCTTGTTTGAGTTCCTCTAAAATACGAACCACTTTCCCTAAAGAATAATTTTTTCTGGCAGTAGTATAATCACGGACATAGTATGGATTCAATCCGGTCTCCCTTGCAATTTCAGCGTCGGAAATATTACCCAAATCATGTACCTGAAGTACTTTGGAAAAGAAATTATATAATAAAATGATCATTGGTGCCACTGGATTTTGCTTAGTATTATCGGCCAAATGAAAAGCTATTTTCTGTGCTTTTTCTACATTTTTTTGAAACATGGCTTTTTGAAATTCGAAAAAATTATATTCTCGACTTATACCAATGAATTTTTCGACTTCTTGTGAACCCACTTCCGACCCAGCAGGCAAATTAATAATAAGCTTATCAGCTTCAAATGCCATTCTTTTCAAATCAGAACCGACAAACGTTACCATCATTTCAAGTGTATCAGGCTTCATAGATAATTTGGCTATGGCTAAATAATCTTTTAACCATAGTCTTACTTTATCATCACTAATTTTTTTTGAGGCAACAATTACTCCATGCTTGACTAAAGGAGTTAATAGTTTCGATTTATCTGTCAGTAAATTTTTAATGGTAAAAACTAAAAGGGTAGAGGGAGTAGGATTTTGACAATAATCCTCATAGGTCTTCCATTCATCATCGGATTTGTCTTTCGCGGAAGCCTTACCTTTACCCAAATTTTCTAAGAAAACAGCTTCTTTGACTATAATAACTTGTTTTTCAGCCATCATCGGGAAGCGTCTAGCATGCGAAACCACCGAAGCCATGCTGTGATCTTTTCCATATAAAATAAACTGATTGAAACTTTGCTCCTCAGTATTAAGCACATTTTGCTCAAAGGATTCTATCAATTGATCTATGAAAAAAGGCTCATCTCCATGAATCAAATAGATAGGAGCAAGCTTATTTTGCTTAATATCTTTTAAGACTTCTTGAGCACTTTTTATCATATAATTATAAATTTACCATTCAGGAATACAAAACTAAACAAAAGCATAAGCTTCCAAAAATATTATTTGTCATAGAAAAGAGTTTCTCAATTTAAACCCGTAGGTTTGTGGCAAAAAAGAAAAACAACATGCAAATTGCACCCAACTCGGTAGTTTACCTAAGCTACCAACTTTCTTTCCCTGATGAAAATGGTCAACCAGAAGTAGTTGAAATTGTTGGAGAAGAAGAACCAATGGTATTTATTCATGGATTAAGTGGTTTACCAGAATCATTTGAAAATAATTTAGCTGGCTTAAAAGTTGGTGATGAATTTGATTTCACTATTTCATCAGAAGAAGCATACGGAGAAATTGATCCAACTGCAATCATTGATCTTCCTAAAGCTATTTTCCAAGTAGAAGGTCAAAATGCGGATGAAATTGTACAAGTTGGTAATTTTATTCCAATGACTGATGATCAAGGAAATAGAATGCAAGGACTTGTTATTTCCATAGGTGATGATACAGTAAAAATGGATTTCAATCATCCATTGGCAGAAAAAGAATTAATTTTTATCGGAAAAGTCTTGAAAATTAGAATCGCTACTCAGGAAGAACTTGATCATGGACATGTTCACGGTGAAGGCGGGGTGCACCATTAATCAGGTAAGATGTATGATGTAAGACGTAAGAAATACATCATACATCTTACATCATACTTCATACTTCTCCACTTCCACACCAAATTTTCTTAAAAAGTCGACACCCTCATCTGAAGATAAACCTTTGTAAGCAGCATAAGAATTTAAAAAGATCACTTTTTTGATTTTCATGCTAAAAATGATTCTTGCACAAGAGATACAAGGTGATAGCGTCACATAAATCGTTGAACCTTCTAAAGAAACCCCATTTTTAGAGGCATAAAGTATGGCATTTTGTTCCGCATGCAATGCCAAAGAACAAGAGCCTTTGGAATCTCTAGGGCAACCTTCCTCTCCAAATTCTTCATCGCAATTATGAGTTCCTGAAGGAGGACCATTGTAACCAATAGAAATAATTCGAGTATCTTTTGTCAAAACTGCACCTACCTGAGCTCTTGTACAATGAGATCTAAGAGAAAGATTCTCAGCTAATTCCATGAAGATTTTATCGAAAGAGGGTTTCATAGTTAAACAAAAAAAATCCCTGCAAGCAGGGACTAAGTAGCGGGGAGCAGAATCGAACTGCCGACCTTTGGGTTATGAATCCAACGCTCTAACCATCTGAGCTACCCCGCCGAATTGGTTTGCAAAAGTAGTATAAAGGTATTAGAGTCACAAACAATATTAACAAATCTTATTAATTTTACCTTGTATTTGCTATTTACACAAGATATAATACCTTTGTTTAAAGGTACAAAATTGTATCTGTCAGATAAATTTAATGCTTATGTCAAATAAACATTTTGAGTTTGAATTTGAGATAAAAGCCTCACCTAAAGTACTTTATCCTTATTTAAATACTGCTTCTGGATTACAACAGTGGTTTGCCGAAAAAGTGACCGTTCAAAATAGTCAGAATTTTGTTTTTTATTGGGATGAGTCCAATCATCCTGCCAATTTAGTAAGTAGTAAATCCAATAAATCTGTCAAATTTCAATTCCAAAGTTCTGAACAAACAGAAAATTCAAGCATTGAATTAATATTGGAAGTGAGTGAATTAAGCAATACAACTTATTTAAAAGTAATAGATCGTGCATCTAAATTTAAATCAGATGATGATGCAACTGAACTTTGGGATTATTTAACAGACAAACTAAAAGAAATTGTTGGGAGTTAGCATAAAAAAAATAGACAAATTAGTTTTAAACGCGTTTTGGGGGCCATTTTTTTTGACCCTTGTAGTTGTCATTTTCATTTTTCTCCTTCGACTCGTTTTATTTTATTTTGCTGATTTGTTCGGTAAAGATTTAGGATTTGGGCTTTACGCAGAATTATTTTTTTACTTTTCTTTGATTACCATTCCTTTAGCAATGCCACTTTCTGTATTGCTATCTTCCTTGATGACCTTTGGAAAATTGGGAGAAAACTTTGAATTAACAGCTTTAAAAAGTTCGGGAATATCCATCTTACGTATATTAAGACCTATTTTTGTCGTTGCTTTTTTACTGAGTGTTTTCATGTTTTGGTTCACCAATGTAGCCTTACCTTGGGCCAATTTGAAAGGATGGAGTTTGATGTATGATATCAAAACAACCAAAACAACCTTGAACATCAAAGAAGGAATTTTTTACACCGACCTTCCTGGTTATGCAATCAAAGTTCAAAAAAAATATCCTGACAATAAAACGCTAAAATCGTTGATTATTTACGATCATACACACAATGATGGAAATAGACACGTTACTTTAGCTGATTCGGCTTTGATGTACACCATTTTAGATAAGAAATATTTGATTTTTGAATTATTTAATGGCAAGGATTATTTAGAAGATGCGGACAAGGGAATTAGCAATGACCAAACAGATTTAGCTGTTCACAGTTTCAAAAAAAGTAAAATTGTAATGTCATTAGAGGCTTTTGATTTACATAAAACGCAAGAAAATCAATTCGATCATCATCCGATCATGCGGAATAGTAATCAATTGTTCGATGACGCTGATTCCATAAAAAATGTTGTGAAAAACATCAAGGATGGTTTTGTTACAGGCTCCAATGTTTATTACATTTATTATAATAAGCCTATCAAACCGTCGCTATTTAAATTGAAAAATTCAAAATGGATTCCCAAAAGAATTAAGGATGGTCTTAAAAGACCAATTGATCGACCACCTTTTGAATTAGCCAAACAGCAAGTCAACAATTTAATAACATTTGGCGAAACCAATCAAATCAATTTAGATAGTAAGATAAGTGACCTTCGTAAAACAGATTTAGAATGGCATCATAAACTGACAACTTCATTGGCCATTTTAGTCATGTTTTTGATAGGCGCCCCTTTGGGAGCAATCATCAAGAAGGGAGGCTTTGGTATACCCGTGGTAGTAGCTGTATCCTTTTTTATTTTAATGTATATCCTGACTCAGCAAGGTGATAAAATGGCAAAAGAAGGAAAGGTAATGGTTCAATTAGGAGCTTGGATATCAAATATAATTTTAGCTGCTATCGGTTCCTATTTCATGAAAATTGCACTTCAGGACTCCCGATTATTTGAGTCAGATTTTTACAAAGTTTTATGGGATAAAGTAAAACAACGATTCTCATCAAAACAATCATCTCAAATTTGCAAATACCATAATAAATAGGTAATTTTGCCAATTAATTTTTTATAAACATTAAACTGGTAAAAGATGTATTTGTCACCTGAGAAAAAACAAGAAATTTTTGAATCAAAAGGTAAAGCAAAGTCTAAAATCGATACTGGTTCTGCTGAGTCGCAAATTGCGTTATTCACCTTCAGAATCAATCATTTGACTGAGCACCTCAAGAAAAACAAGAAAGATCACAGCACACGTTTGGGTCTTTTGAAGTTAGTTGGTAAGCGTCGTCGTTTGCTGGATTACTTAACTCGCACAGACATTACACGTTATCGTGCAATCATTGCTGAATTAGGTATTCGTAAATAATTTCGAACAGGGTTTCATTCAATTGAAGCCCTGTTTTATTTACAATTTTACCCGTTTGAACTCTTCAAACAAGCTTTTTAACCAAGCAATGTTGCTTGGAAATTTATTCAGAAAAATATATGTCATTTAACATTATTCAAAAACATATTTCAATGCCCAATGGCAAGGAAATCCAAATTGAAACTGGCAAATTAGCCAAACAAGCGGATGGATCTGTTGTTGTAAGGTCAGGAAATATGATGTTGCTTGCTACAGTGGTAGCCAACAAAGAGGCCAAAGAGGGAGTTGATTTCCTTCCATTATCAGTTGATTATCAAGAAAAATTTGCGTCAAACGGACGTATTCCAGGTAGTTTCTTGAAAAGAGAAGCCCGCCTTTCAGATTATGAAATATTGATATCTCGATTAGTTGATCGTGCTTTGCGTCCAACCTTCCCTGATGATTATCATGCTGATGTACAGGTTCTAATCAACTTGATTTCAGCAGATTCAGAGGTTTTACCTGATGCATTTGTAGGTTTAGCTGCTGCTGCTGCTCTTGCAGTTTCAGACATCCCTTTCAATGGTCCAATCTCAGAGGTTCGGGTAGCTAAAATTAATGGTGAATACAAAGTAAATCCGAGCGTTTCAGAATTAGCTGGAGCTTCATTGGAATTAATTGTAGCAGCCAATGCAAATGATATTTTAATGGTTGAAGGAGAAGGAGACGAAATTTCTGAATCTGAAATGTTAGAAGCCTTAAAAATTGCTCACGAAGCCATTAAATTACAGTGTGTTGCCTTGAATGAGCTTACGGTTGCAGTAGGCAAAACAGAAAAACGTATCTACAGCCATGAAACTCATGACGAAGAATTAAGAGCTGAACTTTGGAAAAATTATTACGAAAAATATTTAGCCGTTGCTAAATTAGCTAATCCTAAAAAAGAGGATCGTAAAGCTGGATTCAAAGCTATCGTAGAAGAATACGTTGCTTCTTTACCAGCAGACCACACGGTGAACCTTTCATTAGCGAAAGTATATTTTCATGATATCGAAAAAGAAGCGGCACGTCAATTGGTGCTTCAAGAACGTTATCGTTTAGATGGACGTAAATTAAATGAAATACGTAAAATCACTTGTGAGGTTGACTATTTACCAACACCACATGGATCTTCAGTATTCACTCGTGGAGAAACACAATCACTTACTACGGTTACTTTGGGAACTAAAATGGATGAGCAAATTATTGATCAACCCATGACTCAAGGTTACAATAAGTTTATGTTACATTACAATTTCCCTGGTTTTTCAACTGGAGAAGTGAAGCCTAATCGTGGCGTAGGACGTCGTGAAGTAGGTCATGGTAACTTAGCTATGCGTGCCATTAAAAAAGTTCTTCCAAAAATGGAAGACTTCCCTTATACATTACGAGTTGTTTCAGATATTTTAGAATCGAATGGATCTTCTTCTATGGCAACCGTTTGTGCGGGGACTTTAGCATTAATGGATGCCGGTGTTAAAATTAAAGCTCCCGTTTCGGGAATTGCCATGGGTTTAATCTCCGATCCTAAAACTGGAAAATATGCGGTTTTGTCTGATATTTTAGGCGATGAAGATCACTTAGGTGACATGGACTTTAAAGTTACAGGTACTGAAAATGGTATTACAGCATGTCAAATGGACATTAAAGTGCAAGGTTTATCCTATGAAGTTTTAACAGAAGCACTAACTCAAGCAAAAGAAGGCCGTTTACATATCTTAAATGAAATGAAGAAGGCAATGCCGGGTGTAAGAGAGGATTTCAAACCTCAAACTCCAAGAGCAACAGTCATTAAAATCAATAAAGATCAAATTGGTTCTGTAATCGGGCCAGGCGGGAAAATTGTTCAAGATATCCAAAAACAATCCGGAGCAACCGTTACCATTGAAGAAAAAGATGATGCAGGTTATGTAAGTATTTTCTCTGCAAATGGTGAAGCCATGGAAAAAGCCATTAAAATGGTGAAAGGTATTGTAACAATTCCTGAAGTTGGCGAGATTTATGATGGAAAAGTGAAAAATATTCAAGCTTTTGGTGCTTTCGTTGAATTTTTACCGGGAAAAGATGGTTTATTACATATCTCTGAAATTTCATGGGATCGCATTGATTCTATGGATGGTGTCTTAACTGAAGGTGATAAAATCAAAGTGAAATTAGTTGAAGTTGATAAGAAAACTGGGAAATTCCGATTATCAGCTAAAGTTCTTTTACCAAAACCTGAGCGTACTGAGAAATCAGAAAACTAGAAAATATTTTTGTGGGCTATCGAAACAGATAGCCCATTAATTTTGTTATAAGAATATGAGACAGCTAAAAATTAGCAAACAAATTACCAATAGGGAGAGTCAATCCCTTGATAAATACCTTCAAGAAATTGGTAAGGTGGATTTACTTACTCCAGACGAAGAGGTAATTCTAGCTCAAAAAATACGTGATGGAGATCAATTATCCCTTGAGCGCCTAACAAAAGCTAATTTACGTTTCGTGGTGTCCGTAGCTAAACAATACCAAAACCAAGGTTTAAGTTTAGGTGACTTAATCAATGAAGGCAACTTAGGCCTAATCAAAGCGGCTCAACGTTTTGATGAAACTCGTGGTTTTAAATTTATTTCCTACGCTGTTTGGTGGATACGTCAATCTATTTTACAAGCTTTAGCTGAACAATCTCGTATCGTTCGCTTGCCTTTGAATAGAGTTGGTTCATTGAATAAAATTTCAAAAACCTTTTCTGAATTAGAACAAAAATTTGAGCGAGAGCCTTCCCCAGAGGAATTAGCTGAAGTTTTAGAGATATCAACAGGTGAAGTTGTTGATACACTTAAAATTTCTGGTCGTCACGTTTCGATGGATGCACCATTTGTACAAGGTGAAGAAAATTCCTTATTAGATGTATTAGAAAATGATTCAGAAGACAAACCAGATTCTGGATTAATTAACGACTCCCTTCGACGTGAAGTACAAAGAGCTTTGTCTACTTTAACTCAACGGGAAGCAGATGTTGTTACCTTGTATTTCGGTTTAAACGGAGAACATGCCATGACTTTAGAAGAAATTGGTGAAAAATTTAATTTGACTCGTGAACGTGTTCGCCAAATTAAAGAAAAAGCCATTAGACGTTTACGTCATACTTCCAGAAGTAAAGCATTGAAAACGTATCTTGGATAATCTTTAAAGCCTCTTACGAGGCTTTTTTTTGCTATGGCCTTTCCAAATGGACTTGTAGATTTAGTGAATATCCTGCAATTAAACGGGGTAGAAGATGCTGTAATTTGCCCTGGTTCAAGGAATGCTCCTGTCATGTTAGCATTGGTTAGGAATAAGCGAATTAAATGTTATTCCATTTCAGATGAAAGATCAGCGGGATTCTTCGCATTAGGATTAAGCTTGAAATCTAAAAAACCGACCATCATTTGCTGTACTTCAGGTTCCGCAGCATTGAATTTTGCACCTTCAATTGTTGAAGCCTTTTTTCAAGAAATACCTTTGATTGTTTTAACAGCTGACCGACCTAAAAAATGGATTGGACAATGGGATGGGCAAACCATTTACCAAGAAAATCTTTTTGGTAAACATGTGAAAGCCTTTTTGAATTTTGAAACAGAAACAAAACAATCAGATGAATACTTAATTCGATCTATAAATGCTCTTTATTTAAATTCATTCAATGAGCCTAAAGGCCCAATTCATATTAATATTCCAATTTCGGAACCCTTTTATCCAGAAAATGGAGAGGGATTACCTGACTCCAACATTTATTCTTTATCCAATGAATTACAGAAATTATCTACTCTAGATTTCACCGATAAAAAGTATATTGAATACCACATTAAGGCTTCAAATAAAGTTTTAATAACAGTTGGTCAACAAAACAAGGATTCAAATTTTGACAAATTAATTAGACAATTGGTTAAATTGGGAATTCCTGTCGTGGGAGATGCGACAGCAAATTTGCCTCAAGAATGCCAATTATATCATGATTTGGTATTAGTGGACGAGACCTATTGGCCAAATTTGCAACCAGATTTACACATTCATTTGGGTAAATCCTTTGTTAGTAAACGAATTAAGCAATTTTTAAGGAATTACAAACCAAAAAACGCTTGGTTAATTCACCCAAATCCAATCGATTCTCCTGATCCTTTTCAGTGTTTAACAAAAATATTTAACAGCCATTCAATCCCTTTTTTGGAAGAAATAATTACCTACCAATTTCCACAAAATACAGATTGGATTGAATCCTGGCTCAGCAAAAAAAAGGAAATTGTATCACTTCAAGATTATTTTTATAAGCAATCTGCATGGGAAGAAATACACATTTTTAATCGTATCGTTCAAGTAATAAATACGAAAGAAGTTGATTTACATATTGCCAATTCATTATCAATTAGATACATCAACTGGACGAAAAATCAACTTTCTGATTCTGAAGTTTTCTCTAATCGTGGCACAAGTGGAATTGATGGTTGCTTAAGTACCGCTATAGGTGCGAGCCAAAGAACTCCTAAATTATGCGTTTCAATCATTGGAGATGTTGCTTTTCATTATGATAAAAATGCACTTTGGAATAATTATTTACAAAATAATGTAAGAATAATCATTTTCAACAACCATGGAGGAGGGATTTTCAGGAACTTAGCAGGAGCAGGTTCACTTCCGGAATTAGAGGAATTTATGGAAACTAGACAAAATTTCAAAGCGGAAAATACGGCAAATGATGCTCAGATAAATTATTTAAAAGCTGACAATTGGATTGAATTAGAATCTGTGCTTCCTGTATTTTTTGACAATCAGCAAAAAGCTAGTATTTTAGAGATTTTTACAGATTCTATAACTAATGCAGAAGCATTAAAGCTATATATGAATTTATTTCGTTCCTGATTCCTTTTCAATTTTGGCTAAATTTTTCAAATATAATTCATTTTCAGGCGATATGTTTAATGCTTTTGTCACCCATAAATGAGCCATCTTCCATTGTCTTCTTTGAATCTCCAAATACCCTAAATTATTGTAAATCAGATCTTTGTATTTATTTTTTGTCAAAGCCTTTTTAAAAACTGATTCCGCTAGATCCAATTCATTCATTTCTTGTAAAACAACCCCTTTATTGATCAAAGCTTCAACCAAATTGGAATCTAATTTCAAGGCAATTTCGTAAGAAGCCATGGATGAGTTGAGTTCTTTTTTCTGAAAGAAAATATCACCTTGTAATCGAAAATTAGCAGCAGAATCAGGAAAAGATTTTACCAGTAAATTTGCTTCATTTAGTGCTAAATCAACTTTTTCCATAGATTGTAAAATTTCAACTTTCTTGAATAGGGCAGGTGCAAAATGCGAATCTAATTCGTAAGCTCTAGTAAAATCAGTTAGCGCTTCATCATTTTTTTCCAAAGCTTGGTAAGCTAAACCTCGGTTATAATAAGCATCCGAAAAATTATTATTTTTTTTAATAGCTTCGCCAAACCATTTGATGGCATCAAAATATTCCTTTTCTTTTAATTTCAGATTACCTCTAAAAAAGAAATTTGTCGCTTCTTTTTTGTCCGTGTCATTCTGACAAGAACTGAATACAACAATAGTCAAGATAAAAATAATAATGTGCTTCATACTATGAAATTAAGGCAATTATTTCGAAAAGGAGCGAAGTGAATTAGAATAATTTGAATTTTCATTCGCATCTTTGTGAACAAATTTAAAATATAAATATGGCATACGCAGAAATGTTGACGGATAAAGGTTTAATGAAAATTGAATTTTACACCGAGGACACACCCATTCACGTTAAAAACTTCATCGATTTAGCAGAAAAAGGCTTTTATGATGGAGTTACTTTTCACAGAGTTATTCCAAATTTTGTCGTTCAAGGAGGAGATCCAACAGGTACAGGAGCTGGTGGACCAGGATATACCATTCCTTGTGAATTAACAGGAAATAATCAGTACCATGATCGTGGAGTTTTGTCAATGGCTCACAGAGGACCCAATACTGGTGGTTCTCAATTCTTTATTTGTCATTCTCGTGAAAACACTTCCCATTTAGATCGTAAGCATACTTGCTTTGGTAAAGTAACTGAAGGCTTAGATGTCATTGATTTAATCAGAGAAGGTGATGTAATTCAAAGTGTAAAGATTGTTCAAGAATAATGCATTTTGTCAAAGAAATTCCACACGATAACCTTAGAATTTCATTGTTTGAATGGAATTCTAAGTATATCTTGAAATTTGAAACACCAGATTTAGAACAGAGTTATAAATTTTCCGTTTTAGATTTTGTTCACCAAAACGAAATAGAGGAGCTTGCAATAAGCTCCTCTTTCAATGATTTTGTTATTCAAACATTTCATAACATGTATGATGAAATGGCTAAAGCAATTGAATAACTATAAACTCCCTAACCAAGATTTTCTTAAGTTAGATTGGCTCTCTGTCAAAGTACTATTAGGAGTTAAAATAAAGTTTTGAATTGGGCTCTGTGCGATTGTAACGGATATATTTCTTTCTATTCCATCTCTTTTTATAGTAAAAAGTATTGTATCGTTCGGCTTTTTATTGGCTAATAATTTCTCTATTCCTTCGAAATTAAGGCTATTTACCTTCACAATTTCATCACCAACATTCAATCCAAAATGATAGGCCGGGCCACCTTTATATAATTGTGTAATTTTATTATTTGCGACATTGAAACCTAAAAATGAAATTGGTTTTCCTTCATTTGAATTTGACCATTGATATCCTACTGTGGCAAATAACTCTTTGTAATTAGGTGATTTAATTCCGTAAATATGTTCTTCAAAAATAGCTTTAGAGGACTTTCCTGCGACTTTGGAAAACGCTTCCTCTAATTCAGGATCTGTAAATCCGCGTTGCCATTTCTTGTAATAGTTAGCATATAAATATTTGAAAACATCATCCAATGACTTCTTTCCATTGCTTTGTTGAATGATCCAAAGATTTAGAATACCACCCAAAACAGAACCTTTGTCATAATAAGAAATACTGGAATTTTTAGAATTTTCATTGGGACGATAATATTTAATCCAAGCATCCCAACTTGCTTCAGCGGCCGATTCTACTTTATTTCCGGGCTGATTTTCAACTGCGGAAATTTCTTCTGCCAAACCTATCAAATACTCATTAGTGGATATTAATCCTGAACGTTGACTAATTAAATCGGCATAATAACTGGTAATCCCTTCAGATAACCACAAATTGTGCGTGTAATTTTCATTTTCATAATCGAATGGCCCTAAAGCTTTTGGTCGAATTCTTTTAACATTCCATAAATGGAAATATTCATGAGCCAAGAGATTTAAAATTCCTTTATAGCCTTTTTCTGTTTCATAATTCCCTCTACTTACTTGGCAAGTAGTTGAATATAAATGTTCTAAACCACCTCCACCGCGGTATAAATTATGAATGATGAATAAATAATGATCACAAGGATGTTCTCCAACCACATTTTGAGCCGTTTCACACATCTTTTTCACATCTTTAACAAATTGAATGGAATCAACTTTCGCAGGGCCATAAAATGCAATTTGATGAGGAATCGATCCAACTTTAAATTCAAAAACAGTATGGTTTCCTATTTCAATCGGGGAATCAATTAATTCATCTAAGTTTTTAGCTAAATATTTAAATCGACCAATTTCTTTCATGGCGGTAGAAACTTTTTTGAAATTTTCAAAAGGAATTATCTCAACTTCTTGAGATTCATTTTTAAAATCATTCACAAACATTAAAACGCTTGCAGGATTTATGTATCCGTGAGTATCGTCTAAAAAAGAAGTTCGTACAGATAATTCATAGGCATAAACCTTGTATTTTACTTCAATCTTATCTGCTAATAAATTCTTATCTAAATATACCCGCCAGGTATTTTTATTGATTTTTTGGTATTTAAGGGGCCTACCATTTGAATTAGCAGAAATTGATTCCACATTTTTAGCAAATTCACGAATTAAATAGGAGCCAGGAGTCCAAGCTGCCATTTTTACATCAACATACATTTTTTTATACACCTTCCCCTTTAAATCAATATGGGTACTTACTTCAAAATAATGGGTGTGGGGTTCTGGCATTGCAACCTGATGTGAAATACGAGCAGATGCGAAAATTGAACTAGCTGAAAAAAGGAAGGAGAACAAAAGAAAAGATCTCATTCTAAATAGTTGGATATTCATTGATTGTCAGTGTATTTTGTATAAATAGGTGTAAAAAACAAATATAAAGGTTTAGAAACTTTAAAACCAATTTTAGCCATTTAAAGCGCATTTTAGAAGAATTTAATTCAAACATTGATACAATTATTCGCGAAAAAAATCGTATTATTGTTGTAATTATGAATGCTCTAGCTCTAATTTAATAATGAGAAAATGTACTTCTGTGTCAAGCTTTATTTTAGCTTTGATTGTGTTATTAATTAATTTTTCAACGTATGGTCAACAAACATTAAGTTTTAAAGATCACACTTTGCATTTTAGGCAGGCAAAAGAATATTTTGATTCAAAAAATTATGTTGCTGCAAAGGAAGAATTTTCAGGATATCTAGGTAGTCTTGAACCTCTTCAAATCAATGAACAAGCGGGTCAAAAAGTTTTGGCGGAATATTACATTACCATGTGTGCCCTTTACATGAGCCAGCCAGAATCCGAAATTTTAGCAGAAAGGTTCATAGCTGACAATCCTGAGCATCCTCAGGCTGTTAAACTTTTAAGAGGGATTGGTACGTTTTTTTATGATAATGGTGACTATATCAAAGCCATCAAATATTTGAGTAAATCTTCTGAAACAAACCTAGAGGCCAAATATAAATTAGCTGTTTCATATTATGAAATGAAAAATTTCAAAAATGCCTTGAGGTATTTTAACGAAATAAAAGTTGAAACAGAGGAAGAGTATGCATTTGCTGCATCTTATTATGCAGGTATTTTAAATTATAAAGAAAAAAGATATGCGGACGCCGTAAAAGATTTCAACAAAGCGGAAGGTAGTAGTAAATTTAGAAGTGATATTCCTAACTGGATTTCGATGTGTTTTTATTACCAAGGTCGATTCAATGAATTATTGAGTTATGCTGAGCCTTTGTTAAAACAAAAAAATTCTCAATATAAATTGGATGAACTATCCCTTTTGGTAGCTGAGGTACAATTTAAGTTGGGCTATTATGAAAAAGCAGCTACTAGCTATCAAATAAATAGTAATTTAAATCCACAATCAGTAAACAATCAAGTTCATTACCGTTATGGTTTTTCCTTATACAAAATCAACAAATTCAACGAGGCAGCAGATGAATTAAAATTTATTGTAGATTCAAAGGATTCCTTGAGTCAATATGCAGCTTTTACTTTAGGACTTGCACAATTAAAAGCCGGTAATTTAGAAGCAACATTAATAGCCTTTGAAAAAGCAAAAGCTTTAAGTTTCAATAAAGAAATTCAGGAAGATGCATTTTTTAATCACGCAAAGGTATTGTTAGACTTAGGTAAAGCGAGCGAAACGATTTACGAAATTCAAGAATTTAACAAAAAATATCCTTCGAGTAAATTCAATGAAGAAGCAAATGAATTAGTATCTGATGCTTTTATAAGCTCGAATAATTTAAATGCAGCAATGGATTATTTAAAATCCATTCCCAATCGCTCAAGTAAATTGAATGCTGCTTATCAAACCTTAAGCTATAATTTAGCGGTTAAAGCTTATAATACGAAGAAGTTCTCAGAAGCTGTTGATTATTTTAACACTTCCATTAGCAATTCAGAATTACCAGAAATTAAATTTCAATCCAATTTTGGAAAGGCAGAAGCTTTATCGCAATTGAAAAAATACCAAGAAGCAATTCAAGTGTATAATCCTTTGTTAATTGGCAATCCTCCTGTTACTAAAATAGCAGATTTTTTACAAAAAGTGCGAATTGGATTAGCTTATGCCTATTTTAATACAAAAGAATTCAGTAAAGCTAATACACTTTTCAAAACCTATGTGGACAAAGAGTTAGCTTCCCCAAGTGGAAAAAGTAATTCTAATGTATTATTGCGTTTAGCGGACACTTATTTAGTTTCAAAAAATTATGAGGAAGCTTTAAATTTTTATTCGAAAGCATATGAACAGTTGAAAACAGAAAGAGATTATGCTTTATATCAAAAGGGGATAACGCTGACTTATTTAAATAAAGAGGCTGAAGCTAAACAAACATTTAAACAAGTTCGGTTAGATTTTCCTAACTCAAAATATGTAGATGATGCTGTCTATCAAGAAAACATCATTTCATTTGATAACAATAAATACAAAGATGCTATCGCTGGATTTACAGATTTAATTGATAATAATTCAACAAGTCCTTACTTTACTCAAGCCTTGTTGAAAAGAGCTCAGGCATATGCCAATACGAGCCAGCATGAATTGTCTATTACAGATTATAAAAAAATCATCAATGAATTTCCAACCGATAAAACAGCCAAAGATGCATTGATTGGACTTCAGGAAGAGTTAAATGAAGTAAGTAGACCGGAGGAGTTTGGTCAATTATTAACGACATTCCAAAAAAATAGTCCCAATGAAGCTGAAAATATTGAGCTAGAATATCGTGCGGTTAAAAGTATTTATTTGGGCGAGAAATACGATAAAGTAATTGCGCCGTTGAAAGCATTTATCGAGAAATATCCTAATAATGATAATTTAGCGGAAGCTACTTATTTATTGGCTGATGCAGCTTATCGAATCAATAATAAAGAAGAAGCATTGACTGCTTACAAAAAAATGATCGAACAAAATGCTCATCCACAAATAAACAGAGCCATACAAAGATCTGCGGAAATTGAATTAAGTAATAAAAATTACACTACTTCTATTGAACTATTCAAAAAGTTTAAAACGAAAAATTTAGAGAAAAAGGATTTACAAATCGCTAACAATGGATTAATATCCGCCTATTTAGAAAGTGATAATGTAGACTCTGCTTCCATTGTGGCAGAAGAAATATTAACAGCAGAAAATAATTCAGCTTTAGAGAAAGCAAGTTTGTCTCTAAAAATTACGGATGTTTATGCATCTAAAGCAAACATAGAAAAAGAAAGAGAATGGTTAGCTAAGACTATCTCATTCGACAAAAATGATTTGGGTGCAAAATGTCAATTACGTTTGGCTAATCTATTATTCATGGAAGGTAAATTTAAAGAATCGAGTGAGATGATTTTAGATAAATTTAGAAATCAATTCTCTGAATCCTCTGATTCAATCTTAGGAAAAGCTTACATCTTATTAGCGGATGATTTTGTTGAATTAAAGAATATACCTCAGGCTAAAGCAACACTGAAATCTATCGTTGATAATTCTAGTGACAAGGATATCATAGAAATAGCCAAAACCAAATTAAATGCATTGCCAATTAAATAACAGCTTAATTAAGAAAAAATGAGATTCAGCGATATAACCAAAAAATTATCGATTCTTTCAAGTATTAGCTTATGCTTACTGTCATTTGTTGGAAATGCTCAACAAACTAAGAAGGAAGGTTCTATTCAAAATGAGGATATTATTATTGATAAGGAACGTAAAATCGAATTACAACCACAAGTAAATAGAAGTTTTGACCCTTTAAATGAAATTGAGAATCAAAAAAAGGGGAGAAAAATGAAATATGATTTTTTAGAAAGAAGATGGGAGGGGTTGAACTTGCCTACTTTGACCAATAATATAGTAGGCCCAAGGGAAGGCGATGAATTAACTTCAGCCTATGGTGCTAAATTTAAAAATGTGATAAAAGTAGGTGTAGGTAATTATGGTCACACCTTGTTAAATGCTCATTTTGGAATTAACACAACTGAAAATCAATTCAGAGGAATATACGTTAGTCACGATGCAAATCGAAAAGGACCCAATTTGTCCACTAATTCTGCTAGAAATGACAATGAAATAAAGGTTTACAGTAAAACTTATACAAATAATTATTTGTTAAATGGTTCGATTGATTACAAAAGAACTTCGGCAAATTTTTATGGTAGAAAGGATTTTGTCAATGTTCCAAATGATGATTATTTGAACATTAATTACGATCGATTTAATTATATTGGAAGTATAAGTAATGCAAAAAAAGAAGCGAAAATTGATTACATTGCTACTTCAGGATTAACCTTTATCACAAGTAACAAATTAGATAAAGAATGGGTTTGGGATAGTAAAATACAAGGTGTGATGAAATTGAATGATAACTTATTCGCCTACTTTAATGGTGATATGTTATTATCCGAATATACTAACATAGGAAATAATAGAAGACAATTGTATCGAGTAAAACCAAGTTTTTTATTTAAAAATAATTGGGTTTCGGTGCATGCTGGAATCAATGTTGTGAACGAAAAAGATAGATTAGAATTAGAGAATCAAACAAGTTTATTTCCTGTTTTAAAAGTAGATTTTAAACCTACAGATTTTTTACATTTATTCGGAGGATTAGGAGGAGATACTTATTTCAACGCATATGGTGCTGTTGTTAAACAAAATCCATGGTTAGCTAGAAATATTAAATTAATGAATACGCAACAAACTGCTAATATATTTGGTGGTATAAAAGGTAGTAATGAAAGAAATATCGATTTTGAATTAAAAGTTGACTACTCAGAATTTAGTAATTTGAATTTATTTGTAAACTCAACTGCTGATTCGTCTAAGTTTGAACTAGCTTATGTTGGAGGTCAAAAAAAGGTACAAGTGTTAAATTTTTCTGGACAATTTAATTTTCAATATAATGATAGGTTATTATCTGTATTGAAATTTGATTACAATGATTATTCAAATTTGGGTAATTTGGAGAAAGCATTTGGAAAACCCATGTTAAATATCTCATTTACAAACTCAATTACATTTAAGGATAAAATTATCATATCTCCAGATATTTATTATATGAATGGATTATACGGTTGGAATCCTAAAGAAAACAAATCAGTAAAACTAGAAGATATTTTAGATTTAAATTTGAAGGTGAATTATCTAATTACAAAAAAGATCAATGCCTTTGTAAGTACTAATAACTTATTGGGTAAAAATTACCAACGATATTTAAATTATCAATCATTAGGTCTTAATTATACAGTAGGATTAGCCTATTCTTTTTAAAATGAAAAATTATCAAGCGATTATCTCTCTTATTGAAAATTTGATTAATGATCATGATTGCATCATAATACCTAATTTTGGGGGATTTGTCGTAAATGTTGAAGATTTTACATTGAGCAGCGATTGTCAAAAAATTTTTCCAAGAAAGAGATGGATTGCATTTAATGAAAGACTAAAATCAGATGATGGTTTATTAAGTATTCAATGGGCAAGTTTACAATCGATTAGTAATAAAGAAGCATTCAATGAAATTAATCAATTTAGTAAATTCATTAAATCTGAAATTGACAAAAACAAAACCATAAAATTGGGTTCTGTTGGTAAATTTCACTTAAACTCAGAATCAAATCTACTTTTTTCACCTAATACAGAATTTAATTACGATCTATCCGTATTTGGTTTAGGAGAAGTTAGTTTAAAGGACATAGAATTACAAATAAAAATAAAGGAAAAACCAGCGTTAATTGAACCCGTTATAGAACCTGAAATTCGTGATGAAATAAGTATAGAGGAATTTGAGATAATTAAAAATAATCAAAATACAATTTTACCTAAACATATTATTTATACCATTTTAGCATTTCTTTTCGCTGGATTTAGTGCCTATTATTTAACAGATCCTAATTCAAATTACATGAATAGTTCTTTTAGCCCATT
>Ga0114962_10001269_pt1 | contig 21945 bp, 31 predicted proteins | sample C_130820_MF_Meta_FD_87017 | JGI IMG/M metagenome (GOLD analysis project Ga0114962, IMG submission 87017) | Freshwater microbial communities from Lake Croche, Canada to study carbon cycling - C_130820_MF_MetaG | ecosystem: Environmental > Aquatic > Freshwater > Lake | place: Lake Croche, Canada... | reverse complement strand
TCAGCTGTTTTATCCCAAGTGGATTTATCAAAAGTTAAAGGAGCAGCAACTTGAAAAGCAAGATTACTTGGGTTGCTCATTATTTTCATTTGCTGTCTCATAGCAAAACTCAGCGGACGGAAAGGCGCACGAATTGCTACACCAGCTTTTTGAAAACCTTGTGCATCTTTAAATTTAGCCGCAACATCTCTAATACCTCTAGTGCCAAGCATTCCAGTTTTAGGAATAGCGGCAGTTTCCGCAGCAGCTTCAGCAGCTCCAGCTTCAGTGGCTCCGACAGTTGTAGCTTCTTCAGCGGCTACAGCTTCAATACCAGCTTCAGCTCCAGCGCCACCCGTTAAAACTCCTGCCGCAATAGCAGGGATAAGAGAACCACCCACTTGGCCAAGGGCATAAAACAAACCCTTGTCATGCATTGTTTGAGTAAAGGCTCGTGCAATATGATTAATTGGCATGTACAAAGGTATTGCCTGCATAAAATCTTGACCTGCAGTTTTCCAATGGCCATCAGCAATATCTGAAACCGTGCGCAGACTATGTGCAACAGTGCCATATCCCATATCCCATGTGCTACGGAATATGCTGCCTTCAGTAAAGGGATTGTGCCATAAAGAATGACCAATGCCTTCTACGCCATTAACCAATCCATGGCCAAGTCCAGACAACAAATTCCAAGGGCTACCTGCATCATGTCCAGCCGAATGGGGATAGATTTTTTCGGTCTGCTGACCTTTTTGTAAATTAACCGTTTGAGTTTGCTGTTGTTGAACAGGCTGACCCCATGCATCAAGAGATACTGCATCACCCCATGCATTTGGCTGTGGTGGCTTGGCAGTTGGTGGAGTAGTAGAAGCTGGTGTAGCCGTGTTAGACATTCGGTTCCTCTGCGTTACGGTAAGGGTGTGAAGCGTGAGATAGTAATCTGTCTTGCGAAAATTCAGCCATTTGTTTGTGCATGTCTAAAAAATCCATAGTAGTAACAACATCATGCGGAGTTGCACCCAGAGTATGAGACGCGTGCGCAAGAGCAAGCGCCCAGTTAGGATCACGGCGAGCGCGTGTAGATAATTGCAACACCTGATCTAAAGCTTCGCACATCTCTGGAGTTTCACCCATTATTGTACGCGATGATCAATGTAATGCGAAAGTTCAAGAATGTTTTGAGTTGCATAAGGTGAATTAGCCATAGCATGAATCATGTCAGCAGCACTTGCCCTTGCTTGATGCTGGAGACCAAGAATTTCAGGCCCAGCCCCAGGACCAACGTTAGATCCGTGGGTGGGAGGCTCGTCAGGACGCTGAGTAGGGCCAAACAAATCGGGCATTTGTGCAGGCGTTGTAGCAACTGCTTGTCCTCGGCCCATACCCGCTCCACTAGAGACAGGCGCACTAGGTGCAGCCTTAGGTAAAGAACCCATAGGAATTGCACGTTGCGCAACCTGCTGTTCAGCAGCTTTGCCATAACCTTGACCCGGAGCAGTTTGAACAGGCATACCAGCATTTAAATCCGTCCGATTTCCATAGGCAGTTGTTGGAGTTCCGGTTCGGGCTCCTCCACGTCCAGTTCTAGGCACTCTTTTTCACCTTCCTTATGTGGTTAATTACAAGTCGTTCTGATGCGCAATCAACGCAAATCAAAATCATGTCAAGATTAAATGGCATTGTGGCTACTGATTCTTCCATCATGGGGTCAGGAAGAAGTTGTACTTCATCATCTTCGCATCGCCAACAATCACCAGAGAATTCTGCTTGTAGGTTCATTGCGGTGGCTGTGCAATCGATGCCATAAGATCAGAAACACTGTTTCCACCTTGTTGCGGTGGCTGTCCTTGTTGCGGTTGACCGGGAGGCGCTTCTGGCGCAGGGGCCATACCAGGCATTTGTTCTGGTGATGCTCCTCCCGGTGCAGCAGCTCCAGCCTCGGAGCCTTCATCGGGCTGCTGCGATTGTTGGTCATTGTGCTGGTCGGCTTGTTCAGCTTGCATTTCTTTATGCACTTCAAGCAATGCTTTTTCCAGCGTCATGTGACGTTCAGCCTTTTTAAGAGCAATGCGGGCAATTACCTGCGGGTCAAGTTGTCCCTGAGTTGCTTGCTGTTCAAGACCGGCAAGAGCCGCCTTGCGAAGAGTTTCAATTTCTACTTGATCACGCTCACGAATTGGGTCTTCAATTGCGGGATCCATTTCGCGAGCAGTTTGCTGAGACATGATTCCAGTACCTACACGCTGACCAATAGCCACAACCATGCCATTAGCGTCTGAACCCGGCATAGAATACTTGACGTATCCAAGGTCAGTTTCAAAAGCTTCATTGGGTACATAGTCATTATGGACTACCTTGCCATCGCCACCCATGACAAACATAGAAGGACGGTTGCCGTAGTACGCTTTCATAATCTTGACAGCGCGGCGGTTCTCGGCCTCCATAGAAGCAGCAAAGATTTCTTGGTATTCCTGAATAGGCATGTCAATGGTGCTACCCATAACAGTTTCGCCACGGCGAGCTGTGCGGACGTTAGTGGGAGATTCGCCACCAAACTCTGCGGGAATACCCGCGGTGAGACGCTGAGCACGTTCCATGCGGTCCATTGCTGCTTCACCCTGCGAGCCGGGAGTAAGGTTAACGGTCATAATGTTACCGTTTTCAACCACACCACGAATACCCATCTTGCCATCGGCTTCCTGAGCAATACGGGGCTTGCCCGGAGTGTTGGGGTGGCCTACAACCCACTCGTCAGGAAACACTGAACGGAATACCGCAATAGTGTTAAGGGCATCAAGTTTAGCTTGGCGCTGGTACATGCCCAGCATTGTGTCAAATTGACCCTGCAAGCGGTCAAGAGTAATGCGACCGGGGAATACTACGGGGCAAATCTCGGCCCGGTTAGGGATACGCTCAAGAAGAATCTGAGCAGCCACGCCTTGGCTCTGCTGATGAAAGTCATCGTTTTTACGGTTAGCACCAAGCGCAACCAAAACAGTTTCTTCACCATTAATAAATTCCAAAACTTCAAAAAGCGTGTCTCCGTGGGAATCGCCAGTAAACAAAACACGGGCCTGCTCTGGATAGTTAAAGCGCAACCATGACAATGGGCGACGATCAACAAAAATACAGTCATCTGGTTCCATGGAGTCAGGATCCATGATAGGTGCAGGAAAAGCAGACAAGGGGTTACGCGCACGCCAAAAAGGCATCTGCCGTTTGTCATTAGTATCAATGCCAACAGGTGATATTGTTACAGGCGCACAACCGTATGCAGTCAAATACCGCGCCCTACGCCGAAGCTTTGTACCCATTTTATTCATGTCCCACCAACCAAGGTTGGCAAGACGACGTTCACGGGCTTTAGTTTCAGATGCCTGTATACCAGGGCGAAGAGCAGGATAAGAAATGTCGGGCAGAATTGAAGCTACTCGCATAGCAAACTGATCAATACCTTGTGCTACAAGGTTAGCTACAGCAGGCTTTTCTAGTTCGTCAAGTTCGGGCAGGGGGACAACAACTGAACCGTTGTAATGGCGACGCACTTCGTCCATGCGGTTAAAGTAAGGCTGTCTCTCCATCCGTCGCTGGTGGTAAAGTTGTGCTACTTGCTCTGCTGAAATCAACGTGCCCCCACCCAAGATGGACGCCAGGCAGACCTTCCGACTGGCGTTGGATTATAAATATTAGGCAACTGCCACTCAAAAAACCAATGAGCCATAACACAGTCATCTGTACGGCCATGAGGGTATCGGGTAACTTCGTCAATCAAACGCATAGAGACGGCCTTACCTTCACCTTTGCCCGGTAGCCTTATTCTACCAAACCGATAGTGGGGCGCGATGGTTTCTACGCCAAAATCTTTATCTGACTTATTTCTATGGGTTGTATGGGGGAGAATGTCTACTCCATGCAATGCACGCCAACGTCGAACGTGATCATATTGTAGCAGGAACCGAGCCGCGGCGTTGGCTTCTACGATCCAAGTAGTAATGGGAAAACCAAGGATTTCAGAAGCATTTTGCCAGTCTTCCATTAGCCCAGTAAATCCTCCGGAGTTATAGTCATAGTCCAAGAAATCGGGGGCATCCATCTTCCTGCGGGATAGGTCAATTAGGAATCGTTGTTCTGAGGCGGGGTGATACAGCCACCACTGCACTGACCAGAACATGGTGGGGCTGGGGTCGGCGGTGGCGACTGACAGGCAGTCCGCTGCGCTGATTCCGTCGGGAATTTCAAGCCGATCACGGTTTTTATCAATGCAGCCTGGGAATTCATCGTGTCCAAAAATCCACGCATTAGGCACCAAGACTTCGCCCGGGTCAATGTCACGCTGCTGGTAAATGACTTCAAACCGCTCTCCACGGTTTGCTTTGAGTGTCTGAATGTCGCTCCAGCTAAGGCGACGGGTATCAAGGAGACACCCTTCAGGATACGGTTTTGCGCTTTTCTTGTGCTGGGTTCCGTCACAGTTCTCCTCATAATGAGCTTTAAAAATAATGTGGTGGTATTTCTTATCCTTACGGGTATCTGCCTGAGGAGCCTCTAAAGAAATTTTTTCCACAGGGACCTCTTCATCTTCATCTTCATCGTCCATGGGTTTAATCATGTCTAAAGCGAAGCGGTAAAGGTCGTCGCTACTGATGCGCTGCCCCTGAAGGATTAAAAGGCCCCCCGGCTCTAGGCGTGTCTCTCCAACGTCCTGCCAGAAGTCCTGTAGAGCCTCCTGCTGCTCTGAAGTCCTGATCTTGCGTGGATCCACTAGGTCGTCCCAAATAACGAAATCTAGCCGCGATCCAAGGAATCCGGTGTCCATCCCGTAGGCAGACCAAGTGGGCTCCTTTTCAGAAATGGCACCCTGTCCTTCCATCTGCATAACTACAAAAGCTTCGGAGGACCAGAGTTCCCGGTCAATGGGCTTAAACCGTCCAAAGTCAAGGCTCAAAGTAGACTCCGCGTCCATTGCTAGTCCACGGGCTACAGCTATATCCTCGCCTTGTTCAGGGATAGTGCGCTCAAAAGATCGCTTTAATCGGCCCAGGTTCTTCTTGGCGAGGCTCATTGTGGCGCTGCCAAGGAGGCCTCGGACTTCGCGGTTCCTACAGGTGACCCAAGCGGGGATATCGTGAGAGAATAGGGTAGTCTTACCAGCACCGGGGGGGCAGTTAACTACGGCGTATTCTTTATCAGGAGTATCTAGCCACTCAATCATCCGGTTGGCGGCCTCAACCTGCCAAGGGGTGGCGATGCGCCCAAAATACCTTTGCTGGAAGTACCCAAAGTCCTCTAAAGCCCTCTTGGCTTCAGGGCACAGGTCATCATATTTCTTAGGGCCGGGGAGTTCATCCTGAGTAATAGCTCTAGCCCGCTCGCTAGTAACCAAATCCCCTATGGTTTGCTCAAGACGCTTGGCAGTGGATACAGAAAACCCTGCGGCAGTAGCGGCTTTGGCCATAGAGAAGCCCTCATTACGAAGTTTGAAGTACTTAGCCTTCTGTGCAGGGAGAACAGCCACGTTTTTTATCCTATCAGACTAAGAGTATACCAATGCGGTCAATGGAATCCCCTTGTATAATAGGGGTGTCTATTTACTACCAAACTAGGAGTTAATAGAAGAGGGGTAATATACAGGGGTTTGCTACTGGTGGAACAAAGTGTGTACTAGACTCGCCCTATACTCGGAAAGACAGTACAGACATTTAAACTTTTCCTGTATCTCCTGATGGGGTAATCGAACTTGACCTCTTAAGCACTTGCCTTCTCTCTTTAATAGAAGCCTAGCACTGACCAGAAGAAACTTGACGTTGCAGCTGAACCTCATTTCGAACCCGGAATGAACTATCGGTGTGTCAGTGATACTCACTAATAACTACATACCCCCCCTGGGCAGACCCCCGGTCAGCCAACCTCTTGATGTTACGGTCACACACTACAGAATCACGCGTTGCGTGATTGTACTGCGCGTGTTCGCACAGTACTTGGTGCTATCGCGTGACAATGAGCCAGTAAGCAGGATGAATGAGGTGATACTGGCATAACTACTTCTCCCCCTCGCAGTGCAGGATGGGAACTGCACCCATCCAGCACCGAGCGGTACTGATAGCAACGTGTTACACGCTCTTGTTCTCTCGTATCGAACGGGGCTGTGCGCCCCGCGATACGAGACGATGGGTCGCTCCGCTCCGTAGTCAATGCGATGTCGCTCCGCTCCGAAGCCAATACATATATGCCGCTTCGCGCCTCTAATACCATCCCTTGCCTGCGGCGCACCTCCGCTTACATGCTGCTCCTCTCTTACCTTGGCCCCTAGCGCATTTCCAGAAATACGCTGGAAATACGCTGGCCAAGGCGCTTAAGTTCTTTGAATACGCTGTGTTTTCCACACACAGTCCCAACACCGTACAGGCTTGTCAAATCCTACGGTCTGTACGCCCCGCCAACCGAAGCGGGGCTACATGCCGTACGGATTGGTGTAATAGACTGTAAGCCCCGCCAACCGAAGCGGGGCAACACTCTATTACATCTTGCCCGCGCGCCACAAGCAGCAAAAGTCTCGGCACTACTGAACCGTAAACCCCGCGAGCGGGCTTTACGGGTGCCTATAACTTTTCTCCTTGTTCCGATAGCCATCGCTAACTCCTCACGCGAGGCAAGAAGGTGACTGGCGCCTGTCTCGGGTTTGGGACCGTGTGAACGTCGCGCGGTTGAAAGGGAGAATGAAAATGCCGTACGATAACAGTGTAGATCTGCTAGACGGAAGCGTTTGGTGGTCGCTAATAAGTGAAAGTGATCAGGGCCGAGGCTACATCGACCGAGCTGAGTACGACAAGACCAGTGATAGCATTCGTGCAGGTGAACTCACGATTGATGAGTACCATGGTCGGGTTCCTACGTTGGTTGATGGATACGATGATTCATCGGTCTCCTTCGTTCCAGAGCAGGAAGGTGGCAAGATTGGCTTGAAGTCCAGGATCCCAGAGATGAACGAGGCCCTCCATCCCTCGGTGATCATGGTCTGGTGGCACTCGTCACCGTGGCCAGTCGCAGTCACCCGGAGAGACTGGAATGAGGCGGTCACGTTGGGTTTGGATGAGAACCTCCTGGAGTCGTTTGAAGTCGAGGAGTGGAGCACGTGGGGAGTTTACAGGGTGCAGGTGACTCACACTCTCCAGTCGGCTCTCGTCAACTTGGCGCTGGACGCAATCCACGAGATGGGCGCGGAGCAGGCGCACGAGACCAGCGACTACACGGAACCGAGGAGGCCTCGGAACGGGAGGATCCGCTCGAGGAAGGTGGTGCCAGTTTTCGGGCCGCATTTCGTGAAGGCTCCAACCAAGTTGGCGCGGCAAGCGGCTGAGTTGAGCCATCGGTCCAACTGCGGGTTCTGCCAAGGTTAGTTTTACTGCAAATGAAAGAAAGGTGGGGTGCTCACGCACCCCACCTTTTTTTTGGTGTGTTCCACCCCAAAAATCGAACTGCCAATCGCACCCTACGGGTTCCTTCATGCTCTCCCTTCCGCCTCCAAGCTCACTTCGTTCGCGTCGGCGGGGGAACTTCAATGAAATAAATAAACCCTAACAAGTACGGGTTTATTTATTTCCTCGAAGTTCCCGGGGTGATAGGTAGCCCGTGTAGTAGAGAGCCTTACCTCGGGCTTAGAGCTTCACCGCTGTCCGGGGAGGGCGAGGGGGAATAGCGATTCCTAGGGACATAGTTGCCTAGGCAAACGTAAATCTTACACCCGATGGGGGTCATAAGTGACCCCATCGGTCGCAAGACCTACTAGGAGAGACCAAGTAGGAGAAATGAAAGGGAGAAAATAATGACTGACGAATACGTAGATCTCCAGGATGCCGACCTGAGCAATGCATTGCTGCTCGGAGCCGACCTGACCAAGGCCAACCTGGACTGGACCAACCTGACCGGTGCCAGCCTGATCGGTGCCAACCTGCCCGATGCCAACCTAAGCAATGCCTACCTAACCGGTGCAGACCTCCGCGGTGCCAACCTAGATGGTGCCAACCTGGACGGTGTGTTCGTTGGAGGTAACTGGGAAATCATCGACGGTTGGCTCACCCCCAAAAACGGTTGACGAAACGTAAATCTTACACCCAACGGGGGCTAACAAGTGAGCCCCGTTGGGCGCAAGACCTACTAGGAGAGACCTAGGAGGTAAAGAAAAAGGGAGAAAACGAGTGACTAACGCTCATACGATTACAGGCAGGATTGGGCAAGACCCAGTTCTGCGGTACAGCGCGAGTGGCGTGGCAGTTCTGTCACTGTCAATCGCGGTCAACCGCAACACCAAGAACGCCAATGGTGCGTGGGTCGAAGAGACCACTTGGTGGGACGTCAAGACCTTCAAAAGCCTGGCTGAGCAGATTGCTAGCATGGTGAAGAAGGGCGACCACGTCATCGCATCAGGACGTATCGAAATCTCGTCCTATGAGAAGGATGGCATCAAGCGCAAGGCAATCGCCCTGATCGCTGATTCATTCGGGGCATCCATCCTGCCCGTATACAGCAAGTCCGAAGACGCTCACGCAATCGAGGACGAGCTGGTATAGCAACCCACAGCCGTGAGGGGGGTAACAAGTGACCCCCTCACGGTGCGGGTCGCCATCCATAAGTAGAAACGTCTATCAAGGGAGAAACATGTTCAAGTTAGTTGTCAGCGGTTCACGCAACATCAAACCCGAATACGGGCAATCAATCTTCAAATGGCTTGACGGTGTACTAGCGAAACATCCCGACCTGCACATCTTCACAGGTGGCGCAAAAGGCGTTGATGCCATAGCAAACGCTTGGACGACAATGCGCGGTTCAGACGGATACAACGTTGAACTAACTGTCCTACCTGCAGAATGGGACCGACACGGCAAACGTGCTGGCTTCATCCGCAACGAAGAACTCGCTGACTGCGAACCAGACGGCGTGGCGTGCTTTACCAACAACTGGGAACTCACCTCAGGCACTGCACACATGATCGATGTAGCAATCGAGCGCAACATTCCATGGAAGCACATGCACCACGGAACAAACAAATAACCGCCAGAAATCCTGGCAACAATGAACAAGGAGACAACATGAGTGATTACTCAAAGCAAAACCACCTGCTCAAAATCGAGCTGATCCAACTCGCTCTTGACGAAGCCTACGAGCTTCTGATCAATGACGAGACGATCATGGCTGAAAAAACCGTGCAGGAAGCAATGAATCGTACGGAAGATCTATTCATCGCAATCGCTGAGCCAACTCTTGAGTGGGACTTCAGTGACTCAGACACAGACGACGCCTGGATCCCAGCATGACGCGCAAACGTGAGCGTGAAGCAAAAAACCTAGTAGTTGCATACTGCCTACTAGGTTTCTTCACCGTGCTAATCATGGGGGCAGATACTGCCAATCCGCTAGTCACCCTCGCTTACGCGTTAGGTGCCTCAGCGATTGGTGGCATCATCGCCAACATCATCAACGCGTGGAACAACCGTTTGTGACAACTTACCTTGTACACCTAACGTTTGAAAGTATATCCGCCATCGGTGGGTATTACGCACGTGCGTTCTGTCAACACGCCTGGCACAGGTGGTTGCTTGCAACCGTCTGGTCAGTCGTGACGACAGCCGTGCTGGTCACCACAATCGGATGATCAGCAAACCATCGGGAAAGTAGACGATTCCTGAGGACATAGTTGCCTTAAACACAAACCATACAAAGAAAGAGGGAGTAGAAATGCCTATTGAAATGCGAGGTGCAGGCTTACTGCACATAACAACTGTTGTGCCAAACGACGACCCATGGGAAATGAACCAATGGGAGGTCTTCAGCTTACGACGTGGTCCATTGCGTGACATGAAGCCTATGGATTCAGCAGAAGCATTGCTGTACTCATGCACAGGTTGCGACGAGCACTTCCCAGAAGATGAAATGGTGCAAGCACATCATGGACCATACTCGATCGAGTTCAGCAGATACTGCGAGGGTTGTGACCACAATACCTACACATGCGAAGCGTGTGATGTGATCTTCGACGACAACTGGGCCGGAATGCATAACGTACACAACGAAATACTATGCGGTGGTTGCTTCAGTGATAGTTATTACTGGTGCAACAGTTGCGACACTGTGCTTTCGCACGACGACGGCGATGGCGAGTACTGCAACAACTGCCAAGACCAAGAAGAAGACGATGGCGTAATCCACGACTACAGCTACAAGCCTCGTGCAATCTTCTTCTCTGTCCCTAGCGACGCAAAGTCGGGTGCACCAGCGTTCACAGTTGCTGAACCATACTTCGGCGTTGAGTTAGAAGTCGAAGCAACTGGCGCATACTCGCCAAGCGAGATTGCAGAACGCTTCTTAGACACAATGAACGGCGGCACAGAGGCATACTATGCCAAGCACGACGGCTCATTGAGTTGGGGTGTCGAACTTGTTAGTCACCCACGCACACTGGCATCATGGCAGGCACTCGGTGACCAACTCGCCGACGCACTCGCCACGATATCCAGCATGGGTGGCAAAGCTTGGGAGCGTAGTTCCACTGGCTTGCACGTCCACATGGATAGGCGAGCGTTCAACTCGCAGGGCCACATTGGTCGCTTCGCTTACATCATCGCCAGCAATCAGCCTGGCATGGTCGAGTTCTGCGGACGTGACGCTAGCTACGCATCCTTTGACGGCCTCCGTCAGGGCGGTGCAGTCAAGAAAGCTATCGGCCAACGCAGTGGTAGCCACTCGGACGCAGTGAACTTCTGGAACTCAGCAACTGTTGAGGTTCGTACGTTCCGCTCGTCGCTTGCTGGTGCCAGAGTACTGGGCGCTATCGAGTTGGTGCATGCACTTACTCAGTATACAGCCACAATGACCACTCGCGACATCGTCCTCGGTGCATCATCGTGGGACAGCATCAAAGAGTGGGTCATCGAAAACAAGACCACCTATCCGAATGCCTCATACATCTTTGAGGGCAATCGTTTCAAGGTCGGAAGAACCATCCAAGATAACTATCGCTACGACAACGTCGCAAAAGGAGACAAAGAATGTGTGTAATCATAGCAACTAGAGGATCATCAGCCCCATCGTACAGCGAGTTGGAAACTGGCAGTTGGTCAAATCCGGACGGCTTCGGCTGGGGTATCGTGATTGGCCTGACTGACAAAGACCGTGAACTCATCACGTACCGCTCAATGAACGCAACTGATGCCATTGATTCATACCTAGACATGCTTGAGTTGCATGGCGACTACGTACTAGCCAGTGCGTACCACGCCCGCATCACAACGCATGGCAAGTCCACAGTTGATAACTGCCACCCATGGCAAGTCGGCAAAGACGAGCACTCGGTGTTGTTTCATAACGGCATCTTGTCTGTAAACATGGCCAAGGATGACCCACGATCAGACTCAGGCTTCTTTGCCAACGACATTTTGCCACGCATGGGCGGTGCTCGGGGCTTCCAAGACCCTAACCTCGCAGGCATTCTTGAGACCTGGACTGGTTCCAGCAACAAGCTGGTTCTGCTCACTGCTCAGCATGGCTTAGAGCCTCTCTCCATCATTGGTGAGAAGCGTGGCGAGTGGATTGGCGATCACTGGTACTCCAATAGTTCCTGCTTCTACAAGCCAGTAGCCACCAACACGCAACTAGCAACACATTACGGCGCTAGCCCTGCTTGGGGTGATGGCTATTACTACGACAGCGACAAAGAAGCCACCGCATGGGAAAAGCAGATGTATGGCACGCCCCGAGAGGACACCTTTTGGGACGAATCATACGCAGATCTGCCAGTACCCGTTGAAATCATCGACGAAGACGGCTTCAATATCGGCTGGAAGTGCGGTGACTGCGGTCAGATGATTATCGAAGGCGAAGACGAGTGCAGTTTCTGCTACGTCTGCTTCGTTTGCGCAGAGTTTGAATGCACCTGTCAGATTGTCTCCTTGACAGATGCTTCATTAGAGGAGGCTTTCTAGTCCCTCGCCCTGGTTGCAGGTCACCCATCACTCCCTGGGTGGCCTGCTAACTAGGTTTCCAACGGAGGTTAATTCCTCAGGACATAGTTGCCTACATAACAAAAAGCATATACGTTCCTGAGGACATAGTTGCCTTAAACGAACACCGACACCAAAACCACAGAAAGAAGGAATCATGGGTATGACCCCAGTATACCAAGCTTCTGTTCGCAACATGATTGTGGACGAACTTACCAATAAAGGTAGTATCATCTCAGATGATGATGATCTATACACCACGCTCCAAAAGATGTTTCCAAAGACTAAGCGGACAACGCTCATGGCGGAAATTTCAAATCTCAACCGCAATGGCTTCATTCGCAAGCTCTACAGTGAATGGGACGGCAGAAAAGTTGCTGGCATCTCCATTGTGCGCAACGGCAATGTCGTGAAAGACAAGCCAGTTGTAACAACCAAAGATATCAGCATGGTCTTAGTCCAGTCGCTAAGTGATCTTTGTCGTGAATATGCCAACTACCATCAGGACGACAACATCGTCGTGCGCGATCACATAGCGAATCTTATCTCCAGAATTGTCGTTTTGCAATCTGTCATGAGAGACCTCTAATGGAGGGTCTCTCTGGCAGAATGCAAATGGCAGGAGGGTATAAAAAAGCCAAGGTATACATTGTTAGATGCTATACCTGCCATTGGTACGCTTTAGAAGAAGACTTTGATCTTGCTTTTGATGAAGACCACCCACCCTGCCCCACATGCCAGGCAGATGATCTTCACATTGATGACATTGAAGGCTGGAGCACCGTGTTTTATTTTCCGCCAACTGGTATACTAAGCGATGGTGACCCCGATGGGCGAGGCGACTCCAAGGTTGCAGCCTCTCTTGTCGAGAACCCCCCATCGGTGGTTACCGCCAACAACAAGGAGTAATTATGGAAATTGCAATTCTTATCATCGTTAGTTTGAGCTTGGCCATTAATGTTTTCGCCACTATGGGCGTTGCCAACATTGGCATTGGAATCAATAACCTGCTAGGATACATCTACAGTATACAGCCAAAGGAGGCTACAGATGGAACCGAGTCAGATCCGGTTAACAGACTCTCTGATCAGGGAGTGGACACAACAAGAGAAGGAGCGGGGGCGTAAACCAACCGCTGGCGACACACCCTTTAGGTACAGTGGCGCAGGTGACTGCTCACGATATCTAGCCTACGTCGCCACAGATCCACAAGAAGAATCCACTATGGACGCTGGTGGCGTATGGGTCACTGGACTAGGCACTCGTATTCATGAGTGGCTCCAGGATTCATTGTCCCGACGCTTTCCCAGTGCCACTTTCGAGACCGCTACAAAATTGAGCGGTCTCATCAGTGGCCACTGCGACGCAGTCATTCCAGAAGGAAACATGATTAAAGTTTTCCCCGACTGGGATGGTGGCAATGTCTTGTATGAACTCAAGACCATGGGTGCAACTAAGTTTGACAAACAAATCGGACTTAAACGTCGTGCTCGCAAAGTGGAAAATCCAGAAGGCCCAGCGGTCAGCGCAATTATTCAGTCAGGGCTTAACGCTATGGCTAATGACTGCCAGACAGTAATCATTGGAAGCATTGCTCTTGAGTGTGTGTCACAAGGCATCGCTGGCGACATTGGGTTTACGGACTACGAACGCTTCATTGCCGAGTGGACTATTCCTGAGGACGTGTGGCGTCCTGCTGCAGAAGCCGAACTCCGTCGCGTCGAAAATATTGCAACCTCAATTGGGCAGGGATTCTTGCCTGACCGTGAGTTTGTATCGCATGTGGATGGAGATACTACCCACATCAACATCGACCGCTATTGGAAGTGCGGAGGTTACTGCGAATACAGTGACCGATGCTTCATCGATGGCGACGGCATTGTTCCTATGCCAGAAAGTTAAACATGGAAAAATTTGAGATGAAAAATGAAGGCATTGATCTTGCGAACTTTGCAGTCAAAGCTCTACGTGTAGGTATTACCGATGGCAATTCATTGCCTGACATTGAGACCTTGAAAGACGCACTGCGAGCCGTACTGACAGAAGCATCCAACGTTGAGCCTGGAATTATCTTTATGGCATTCATCGCACTAGCAATTGTTGCATCAGCTGACACTCGTTTGTGGAATGCAATCGTAGAAGATGTGAAGTGGCAAGGCATTATCGAAAACCTAACAAGGAGCACAGAGTGAGTATACATTCCTTTGAGGATCAACCTCTTGACCAGCTAGCAATAGCTTTAGTCAAGGCCCAAGGCGAGTTCACTGCAATCCCTAAAGACAGCACCAACCCGTTTTTTAAAAGCAAGTACGCTGGTCTTCCCCAAGTAATTGAAACAGCATCACCTATCCTTGCCAAACACGGTCTTGCCGTAAGCCAGCACATTGGCTATGAACTTGACAACGATACACTGGAAACTTGGCTACTGCACACCAGCGGTCAGTATCTTGTGAGCCGTATGCGCCTGTTGCTTACCAAGCAGGATTCTCAGGGGCAGGGTAGTGCAATCACTTATGCTCGTCGTTATTCATACATGGCCATCCTTGGTCTTGTAGCTGACGACGATGACGACGGTAACGCTGCCTCTAAGCAACCCAGTGCACCTCAGGAACGGCCACAAGCCTCACCCAACAAGCCAATTTCACAAAAACAGGGCACTATGCTCAAGGGTCTTTTGGAAAAGCAAGGTCTTGATTTAGGTGCTGAGACTCAAACCAAGTGGAAGAAAAGTCCACGTGAACTGACTAGTGCCGAGGCATCAAGTTGGATTAATGAGTTGATGGAGAAGTCCTCCACAACTGAATACAAGCCTGGAGAGGAACCCTTCTAATGGCAGACAGTAGCGTAACCCTAGTTGGGAACTTGACCAAGGACCCTGAGCTTCGTTATACGAACGCCCAGAAGCCCTACGTTTCGTTCTCAATCGCAATCAACCGCAAGTGGGATGGCGGAGAGCAAACTTCATACTTCGACTGCGTGTCGTGGAGTGATCTTGCTCTGCACGTCAGCGAGTCCTTTAACAAGGGCGATCGCATCATTGTTGTGGGTCGCCTTGAACAGCGTACTTGGGATGCCCCAGACGGTGCTAAGCGCAGTAAGATTGAGTGCGTAGCAACCGATGTAGGTGCGTCAGTGCGTTGGAACAACGCAACACTCAACCGCGGTGAACGTGGTGGCGATGTATTCGACACCATCAAGGCTGCGGTCGCTGATAACAATGATTACTTCTAGTAACGACGGTATCAACGACACCATGCTAACCGTCCGTATACCTACGTATATTCTGGATGCGTTAGACAAAGAAGCTCAACTTGCAGGTACATTTCGCTCACATATAGTTCGAAATATCCTGGAAGTTTGGAACGGCGAGTAACATTGCCAACCCAGACTCGGCTCCCAGTAGATGACGACAATCTGCTGGGAGCCGCAGTTCAGGTGTGTGCGATTGCGGTGCCCGAAGCCCGTGACGAATTGTTGCACCACCTTGCAACACGTTACCTAAGGGACTGGAATTATCGCTGTCAAGTAGATGAACTAGCTTGGCGAGTAAGTTTCTCGCTTAATCTAAGATTAGAATTACGGGAAGCACTCGACCAAGTAAGAGGACTACTATATGCGTACGTATAAATGCCCCAAATGTGAGCTGATTACTAAAGCACTAGCCAAAGAAGTCGGGCATCGCTGCCCAATGAACAAAAACAAATGGACGGAAGCAAAGGAGCAACCAAATGAGTGAGTTCAGTATGGAATCCATCCAAGCAGAAGATGCTCTGGCAGAAAAGTATGCGCCAGTGTGCCAGATCCACGCAAAGTGGTGGCCCTGCTATGTCGGTCACGACGAGCAAAAAAAATGTGTCAAAATTGTTGACTCAGAAGCCACAGCAATTGTGCGCGAGTTTCATCTTGGCACTCTGTCAAAAGACGACACTCTTGCCTACCTACAAACTTTAGAAATGGAAGTGCGTGTTGCCTGACATAACACGCGAACCAGGCTGGCCATATGAAACCATGCACTTTGAACACAAATCTGCTGGAGACCCAGCATTCTTAGCTGAGCTTGAATCTATGAAAGCATTACACGCTCGCAAAGCTGCGGACTATGGCACCGGAAAAGACCCACTAGCCAACATACGCATGACCGAAGCCTTCGGCCTGCCAGCTTGGATTGGTGTAGCTATCCGAATGCAAGACAAAATGGCTCGCCTACACAGCGCAGTAAAACAATATCTTGACACCGGCAAAGTCATTATGGCTAACGAAAGCCTGCGTGATGCGTTTGCTGACATAGCTGCTTATGCCGCTATTGGAGCAGTAGAAGTAGACCGATGGAACAACATTAAACCAGAAATTTATTGCCCATCTTGTGGTTTAAGAAAAGCTACAACAATGCGCCCAGAAGGCAAAATCTGCATAATTTGTGCAGAAAAGTATGATGCTGGCATATCAGGGTCTTAAGATAGTAGCCTTGTCATATGAGCCAATGGCTAGATGACCAAGAATACAATTCATTTCGTCCCGCACCGCGAGAACGATGTGAATTGTGTGGTGGTATTGCAGACAATGTATTTTGTGCAACCTGTGAAACCAAAGCTTTCCTATTGCTACAAAAAGAAAAGGCAGACAGCATGAAAGTTGGCGACAGAATCCTAGCTTTTGATGCACGTGGCGATGCTTTTCAAGCCACAGTATTCAGCACAGTCCATCTTCACAAAATAAATGGACTTGATGAATACGAAGCAGTAACAATCGCACTAGATGGAATACCTCGACTGGTCGAATGGCCAGTAAATGATACAGAAAGGATAAAGGATGAATAGCGGGATGTACTCGTCGGCTGACGCAACTTGGACTACCCCAAGAGATTTCTTTGACCTGGTTGATGCTGAGTTTGGCTTTGTGCTGGACGCTGCTGCTCTTGCTGCCTCAGCCCTGTGCGTTGAATGGTACGGGCCTGACCACCCGGACCCCGAGCGCAGGGACGCGCTGGTGAGAGATTGGGCAGTGGATTCTGGCGGTCGCCCGGTATGGCTCAACCCTCCCTATGGTCGAGTGATCAAGCAGTGGGTAGCTAAGGCCGAGGAAACTATGTCGCGGGGAGGGGTAGTAGTTTGCCTGGTTCCCGCTCGCACGGACACAGCTTGGTGGCACGACCACTGCATCAACAAACAGGTTCGTTTCCTGCGCGGAAGATTGAAGTTCGGTAATCAAAAGAACTCGGCCCCGTTCCCATCGGCGGTCGTGGTCATGGATGGGAGGTAAAAGATGAATCTTAATGAGGTAAAAGCCCGCACGGAGTTAGGTCTATACCCCCAGTCAGATGAATATATGAAGTGGTTGATTGCCGAGGTCGAAAACTTACGAGCTATTCGACGATTAACCAGTTCTGAACGAAAGGAACTGGAAGCATGTCGAGAATCTATCGACTTATACAAACACGGAAAGCAGTGGTATCCATTGCAATTGCGACAAGCGGAATTATTGCTTGCGTATGTGGATCAGCTTACGGGTCAGGAGCTTCAGCAAGAGACCCCCACAAGCTCGGAGTCAATCAGTTACAACTACCCTCCAGGCCTAGCTATGTCGCTCCGCGATATGCGCCAGAAGCGGAGCCTGTAGTACCAGTTGTAGTACCTGTACAGACAATGCCCAACCCCTATGGACTTGACCCGTTCTTTGCTTGCGTTGCATGGCGCGAGAGCAGGGACGATCCCAAGGCGGTGAATTCCAGCTCAGGAGCCGGAGGACTATTTCAGTTCCTTCCCTCCACATGGGCTAACATTGGCGGGATCGGACTGCCACAAGATGCTAATGTGCTTACGCAAATTGCTATGGCTCAAAAGCTTAAAGACTTACAAGGAACCTCGCCGTGGGCGGGGGGTGGTTATGTCTGTTAGAAAGGACGGATATGAGCAAAGATTCAAAAACTAAATGGTACGAACTTGCCGCCTGCAAAAACATGGATACCAACATATTCTTCCCTGACATTGGCGACAATTCTTACAACCCATTAGCTATTGCTACTTGTAGTGATTGCCCCGTTAAAGACCCTTGTTTACAAGACGCTTTAACTCGTGATGAAAAAGGCTATTGGGGTGGAACTACCCAAGCAGACCGTGTTCGCTTGCGCAAAACCATACCAAGCGCCGAAGGACTTGCTCCTTGCGGCACAGTTGCTGCACACAGCCGCCATCTGCGACGCAAAGAAGAATGTGACACATGCAGACGCGCTTACAATGACCACAAAAGGGAACGTATGCGAGCAAACAGACAAAGTGTTGGGACCCGTGCGCTTAGGGGCTAACCGCCCCGATGCGCTCGGGCTGGACTACCCCGAAATATGGGGTATCTATGTAGGAATGGGTTGTGTCTCTGCCGAGTCACCCCTGGAGTGGCGAGGCATTCTTGCCCACGCGCACAATGACATAGAAGACGAATGGTATGGATGGTTGTGCTTTGATAAACCCAGCCGTGTGCTAACAAAGACCAACCGACCCACTGCTGTATTGCTTCATGAAATTGCACACTTACGCGTACCCAACCAACATCACACCAAACGGTGGCGACAAACTCTTACTCTTATGGGTGGTGGACGTGAAGCTGCTAAGTACGAAAGGAAAAAGGGTGAAAAGAAGCCCCCTCAAACGAACTGCGGGATTGCGCCGATCACAACTGAGCCCAATTTCGAAGAAACGGAAAGACAAAATGAAAACCCGCCGATATTTGGTGGAAGCCCAACTGTGGAATCATCCACATTGCCAAAGGTGTGGCCTTGGAGCGGTTGACGTTCATGAAATTATCAACCGCAGCCAAACCAAAGACGCCGAATTGCGACCCGAATTGTTCTTGTCACTCTGCCGCCCTTGTCATAGCTGGATTACTACAAACCCTAGAAAATCAAAAGCGCACGGCTTCGCTTTGCCGCCCTGGATGGATGACCCGCGTGGGTTACTTCATGCAGCAAAGCATCGTAAACTACCATGTGCAAACAACAACAACTGTGAGGATGACCACATATGAAACAAATTAAGCTACCAGAGATAGTAACTATTACTATTTCCATTAACAAACAGGACGCTGAGCAATTCCTAAGTACGCCTCCCAATCCTGATGAACTGACTGAAGAGTATATTCAAAACGACGTAGACGCTCGCATTGCTATCAACAAAGCAATTCACAGTGCGCTCAAGACCCAGAAGAAGTTAATGAATGACTAACCCTCAGAAGATTAAGGGCAGTGAATATGAAAGAAATGTGGTTCAGTATCTCAAAGACACCGGCCACCGCTGGGTGGAACGAGCATACGGAGCTGGTCGCCAAGACGATCGAGGTGACATTACCGGCCTACCCGGGTGGGTGCTTGAGTGTAAAAACCACAAAGCAATGGACTTCGCCGGATGGATGGATGAAGCAGAGCGTGAGCGTGCCAATGCCGATGCAGAATACACTGTTGTGGTAGCTAAGCGCAAGCGCAAGCACACCTCACAATCGTATGTTGTAATGACGCTGGAACAATTCAGCCGTATTTTAAGAGAGTTAAATGCATGAGTGACACCGACTGGTCCTGTTCAGGATGTTCAGCCCTATTGCCGGAGAGTGACCTAGGCCATGCGCAGGCTGGCGAGCGCTTCTGTGACATCTGCCACGGGGAGGCCCAGCGATGATGAACCTTGGACAGATTCAAGAGGCCATTCTTAGGGAAGCCAAAAAAATTGACGACCTAGTATCCGAAGTTAAAGAAGCAGGCGCTCATGCTGCTGAAGCTGAAGTTGCGTTTAAAGTTAAATTTGCTCAGGCTCGTCTAGTTGCCAGAGCCGACACTGAGCGCCGAGTAACCGAGGCCATGGCCGAAGACATCTCCGTTGAGGCCACTGAGCATCAACGGCTTGAGCACAATCTGGCTCAGTCCCGCCTGACCACTGCAAGGGAGTCCATGAGAGCCGCTCAGAGCCGCTTAGACGCCCTAAGAACTCTTGCGGCATCGTTCCGTAACGCCGGGGGCTAGGAAGCCTTAGAGAGCGATTTAGAAGGCTCTGGAACCAAGCCACACCTATGGCTGTAGTCCAGATCGGCCAGCGTCTCTAAAAACTGACGATTGTTAGTAAAACTAGAGGCATGACCATCAAAAATGGCATAAGCCGATTGGCACTTAGGGCATTGGTATAGGAGTCTCATGGGAACCTAACTCTACCACAAAGCAAAAGAGCCGCCCTGATCGAAAGGACGACTCTTTGCTATCGGTAGAAAGGAGGTAAACACCCGACGAAATTATCTTACCATCCCCGCTTGGATTCTGGGTACTTCTTTTTCATAAATGTTTCAAGGCGCATGTCTTCGTACCTGCGGCACAAATAATCCATGCTTACAAACATGGGGTCATAAGAACCGTTCTCAACCTGATGGCAAACAATCAATCCACGCCAGTGTGCGTTACCTTGTGGCCCCTTGTAATCTTCATCGTGAAGATAGAACGCTCCAGCAACTAGACCGTGTTGACTCTGGCCCGCTACAAAGCGAAGCGCATACGATAGCGTCTGCTGGTGGCCTTGCGAAAATGAGTGACCCAACGTCTTAAGACGAGTGTCCACCATTCCACCAAGAGGCTTGCCAGTCATCGGGTTGTAGAAATAATGAGCGTAGTAAACACCATCAATGCATACGGGCACGCGGTACGCGTGCACCTTCCAGCCAAGGTTTGCATAGTTAAGATCATGCAAACCAATGACACCCTCAAGCTTGGCATCAGATTCAATAGCTCGGTTAATGCGATCCTCATGATTGCCCATAAGGATGTGCCGTTCTGGCAACCACTTGGCTGATCGGCTCTTGTTGTACTTAGTTAGCGGAGCATTAAGCAATTCAAAGCCTGCGTTAGCTGCGTCAATGTCTTCGCGGTAACGCCTACCTTCCATAGACATCTTGCCTTGGTCATACATTGACAAGCTATGCATGTCAGCATGATCACCAAGGTGAATAATCTTTACCTTGTCCTTGCCAGCAAATTCATCTACAATGTATTGCCCTGCCCACCGAAGGTGATCGTCAGGTACGCCAGGCCGACACTGAGTGTCAGGGATGACGACGTGGGTTGGTGTCCGAAGTTCACGCTTCATGGCGCTCCTTCCCGGTTACCCAAGGGCACCGTATAGGTCTGCTGGCGTAACCTGATATAGGTCAGGCCAAGTCATTGCTTTCGGATACCCACCGTACCACAAACCGCCAGCCACCAGTGCACTACAGACCCAAGTGCCTGATTTTCTTATAGCAATGCTCTGAGGAAGTATAAAATCAAAGGCAATACTCAAAATAGTTATAAAACCATAGGGATCCGATATCTGAGAACGAGCAAAATCCAGCATCTTTTTGCGGCTTACGGTTGCTGGACAGGAAACAATCTGCATTTTTCCACCGGGAGCTACATCTTTAAGCATTCGATTACTAGTTACGCCCTTAGCTTCTGCCTGAATAACGTACCAGCCGTTGTCTTCTAAGCGATCAAGAATAGCAACGTGATTCCACCGAGCATCTTCAGGCGTACTGCGCAAACGCTGAGCAACCCGAATAGCGCGAGAAATAATACCTTTAGAATGGCAAAAGACAAGATCCCCTGCCTCAGGCACGACCCGCACCCTTGATTAACGCAGCAACTTGAGTCTCTAAAGACTTAATTCGGTTATCTCGCTCATCATCTTCAGCAGCTTCTTCTGGGTGCTCCATGCCTGATACCGCTACAGTGGCATGGTAAGTCACAAAGTAAGCCGTTACAAGGATAGGCAGGATGCCAAGGTATCCGTGCCACCCATAGTTATGGGTTAGGTCGCTTGCGCTTATGGAAAGAATCACAATTTTTGCTACATCCCCAGCCACATCCATAAGGCCCGCCAGAGCCGGGCGGTTGGTGTTGATTGCGCGTACTAAGAAGGTTCCTACGGAGTCCTGAACTGCCATCCCGACGCAACCGAGGAACGAAAGCC
>Ga0114962_10001267_pt1 | contig 21966 bp, 17 predicted proteins | sample C_130820_MF_Meta_FD_87017 | JGI IMG/M metagenome (GOLD analysis project Ga0114962, IMG submission 87017) | Freshwater microbial communities from Lake Croche, Canada to study carbon cycling - C_130820_MF_MetaG | ecosystem: Environmental > Aquatic > Freshwater > Lake | place: Lake Croche, Canada... | reverse complement strand
CCCGATTGCTGTGGCCGAGCACCCCGAGCACAAGACGTGGATTCCTCAAATGATCTTTGGCGAGCTCCTGACATCGACCAACTACAACAAGGACGAGAAGAAGCTTGTTGGTGGTAAGAACGGGTACGGTGTCAAGCTGGTGAATATCTTTGCCAAGCAGATGGTGGTGACGATTGTGGACCAGACCCGGACCCTCATCTATGCCCAGACCTTCAAGAACAACATGACCGAGGTGGGGAAGCCCGCGGTCAAGTCATCCAAGCACAAGTCGTATGTGTGCATTGACTGGACTCCGGACTTTGGGCGATTCGGAATGAAGGAGATTGATCCGGACATGACGCGGTTAATCGAGCGCCGCGTGTGGGATCTGGCCATGACCTTGGGCAAGGATGTCAAGGTGTACTGGAACGACACCCAGGTCAAGTGCAAGAACCTGACCGAGTATGCCAAGGCGTTCGGCTGCGACACGGTTGTGGCGGACACGCCGAATGAGCGATGGCAGATTGCGATTGCTGACACGCCGGCCGATAAGTTCTTCGCCATGTCCTTTGTGAATGGCGTGTGGACATCCAAGAACGGGACGCATGTGGATGCCGTGACGAACCAAGTGGTGAATCATATCGTCGAGTATCTGGAGACCAAGAAGAAGGTCAAGGTGCGCCCTGGCCTGGTGAAGGAGCATCTCGGGCTCTTTGTGATTTCGAGTATTGAGAATCCCAGTTTCACGTCACAGACCAAGGAGACGCTGACAACCAAGGTATCGGCATTCGGATCAAGTCCCAAGCTGTCCGAGGAGACGCTGAAGAAGATCGTGTCGAAGCTGGCACTGGTCCCCCGGCTTCTGGAGGCACAGTCGGCAAAGGATGCCAAGGACAATTCCAAGACGGACGGCAAGAAGCAGTCCAAGATTACCGGTATCCCGAAGCTGGACGATGCGTTATTGGCGGGAACCAAGGACTCGGCCAAGTGCACGCTCATCTTGACCGAGGGAGATTCAGCCAAGGCCATGGCGTTATCGGGTTTGAGCCAGGACCAGCGCAAGTCGTACGGAGTCTACCCTCTCAAGGGCAAGATTCTCAACGTCAAGGATACGGCAGATTCCAAGGTGGAGCAGACCAAGGAGATTGCCGAGCTCAAGAAGATTCTTGGCTTGACATCCGGCAAGAAGTACACGAATACAGCCGACCTGCGGTACGGCTCGATTCTCATCATGACGGACCAGGATTACGATGGCAGTCACATTCGCGGGCTATTGATCAATCTGTTCCACGAGCTGTGGCACGAGCTCATGACGATTCCAGGGTTTATCACGTACATGGCCACACCAATTGTCAAGGCACACAAGGGTGCACAGGAGCGCGTCTTCTACACCAATTACGAGTACGAGGAGTGGCGCAAGGCCGAGGGATCGGGGTCTGCGTGGAAGGTCAAGTATTACAAGGGATTGGGCACCTCGACGCGCGAGGAGGCCAAGGAGTATTTCAAAAAGGTGAATGCGGTCAAGTTCTCATATACGGCCGAGACGGACGAGCATGTGGAGCTGGCCTTCAACAAGTCGAGGGCAAACGATCGCAAGGAGTGGCTCAAGTCGTACGATCGGTCATCCATGCTTCCCGTGCAGCCATCGTACTCGGATTTCGTGAACAAGGATCTCATCCATTTCAGTTACTACAATCTGGAGCGCTCCATCCCGAGTGTCATGGACGGACTCAAGACGTCCCAGCGCAAGATTCTCTTTGCAGCCTTCAAGAGGAATCTCACCCAGGAGATTCGTGTGGCCCAGCTGGCAGGCTACGTGTCAGAGCACACGGGGTACCACCACGGTGAGGCGTCCTTGAATGAGACGATCATTTCCATGGCGCAGACGTTCGTGGGTTCGAACAATATCCCGTGGTTCGTTCCGGAGGGACAGTTCGGTACGCGCCTGCAGGGTGGTAAGGATGCGGCAAGTCCCCGTTACATCCACACGTACCTCCAGCCGAATGTGAAGCACCTAGTTCCGTCCGAGGATTTCCCAGTCCTCTCGTACCGCGATGACGATGGCGTTGCAGTGGAGCCCGAGTGGTATGCACCGGTTCTGCCGATGCTGTTGGTGAATGGATCGCGCGGTATCGGCACGGGATATTCGACCTACATTCCACCGTGCAATCCCAAGGTCTTGAAGACGGCCCTGCTGGGATGGCTGAATGGAGGTACGCTGGACACTCCCTTGACTCCGTGGTTTGCCGGGTTCAAGGGAACGATGGACGGTGAGAATGCTACGGGAGTGTACCGCAAGGAGGGTGATACCTTCGTAGTCACAGAGCTTCCGCCAGGAACGTGGACATCCGATTACCGTGAGTGGCTTGAGAAGGAGGGTGTCGACTACACGGACACGTCGACAGATATGGATGTGATGATCCGTATCAAGATGCCGGAGGAGGCACTGGTCAAGTCCCTGACCACCAAGATTAAGACGACCAATATGCACGCCTTTAACGCCAAGGGGGTGATTCACAAGTACGATACGCTGAATGATATTCTTCGCGAGTACGCGGAGGTTCGCCTTGCGCTGTACGAGACCCGGCGCCTCCACCAGATTGCAGCACTGAAGGAGAAGGTTCCGTACCACGAGAATATCGTCAAGTTCATTGTTGCCCAGTGCGACGACCAGCCTCCGCGCCTGCACAAGAAGTCAAGGACAGAGTGCGATGAGCTCTTGGCCAAGTATGCATACGCCAAAGTGTCGGATTCCTACGACTATATCCTGCGCCTCCCGGTGAGCAGCTTCACATCCGAGGTAATGGCCAAGCACACAAAAGATCTCAAGGAGCTTGCCGATGAGATCAAGCGCCTCGAGGCCACAACGTCCAAGGCACTGTGGCTCCATGATTTACAGTCCATCTAGTAAAGAGGAGCATGGATTACAAGTCGTTGCTCCAGTCCATGGACTTGAATGCCCGGACTCTGTACCCTCGTGTCGCACTTGCACCTCCTCCTGTAGTCGAACCCTATTCCCGCCGTCCTGCAATTCGTGAATCTCTTACTGGTGGACAATCCATGACAACGGATGCAGTCAGTGCCGTGCAAGGATCGCCCACAACCGTCGCGGTGAAGCGGTATGTGATTCTGGACACATCCTTGCGAGACTTTACAAAGCAGCCAAATCCTTACAGCAATCTAACCTACAGTTTCGGCAGTCAGTCCACACAGGCGTCGAATCCTCCCGTGTACTCTAACAATCCCTTCGTCCCCACATTCGGTACTGACTCTAACGGTAACGTCAATGCAACACCTGGTATTCCCAATACCAAGGGGTGGTATTTTTCAAATGCCTTTTATCCTCCCTACAATTCATCCATTCCGAATGGAACGTTCATTGGGTATGACAATGGATATCTCATTCAACCGTCAGGAGTTGGATTCGGGAGTTTCTTCACACCGTGCAACGTCCAGTCTCTTCGTCTGATTCGTGCCATCTTGCCGCAGCGTCAATTTTTGAATTTGCCCATTATTCCCGGAACGCCCTACGACGTGTCGGGCTCTGTCCAAACAACCTTTGCAAACAAATCCTACTCCACCTTTACCACCTATCCGTACCTCTTGATGAATGTCAATCAATACTTTGGGCAGTATGTGGGCGGCAATTCTCAAATCCAAAGAGCCTTTTCAGTCTTGACGCAAAAGTCGCGCACCCAGCAGAATTTCGCACTCGAGGTGGGTGTCCAGCATTTCGACTATGAACCGTGGGGAGAGGAGGCACTTGTGTTCCAGAGCCCGCTTGCACAGATTTCTCAACTCCAGGTTTCAATCACAGATCCGTTAGGCGTGCAATTTGTTCAGAACGACGGACTGACCATCAGTGTCATTCAAGGCAATGGAACGGATAATTTGTTCTTGAAGTGCTTCACTGGATCTTACCAGTACTTTACCAGCAATGATCTCCGTGTAGGCGATCGCGTATCCTTTGACACCACCACCTTGTCCAATATCCTCAATTCACCCATCTTGAACAGCAAGGGCAAGAAGGATTACGTCAAGGCAATTATCAGCAATACCTTCCCGGTCTTGCAGGTTCTGGATTATGTCCCGGACTCGAACGGTATTTACCAGCCGCGCGGAGCATCAAATGCCCGCGTGAATCCCTACAATACATCCTACAATGGCTTCCTGATTCCCAATCTCTTTGTTTCCAATGCGACCGGTGATGTGACCCTCTTGTACTCTAATGTGGATTCTGCCCCTCCCTACAGCGTCTTGGACCCTCCACAGATTGTCGGATCGAACTTACCCTTCTTGAACGTGTCGATCCAACCCGTCTTTACATTCGAGCTCATGTGTCTCCAACCGGATACGGGTATGTTGAATGGAGGAAAAATTGTCTAGTATCAGTAAATGAGTTCGCTCTCTGATTTCTACACACAAACGGCGATTAAGAACGCCCCGAAGCACACGGGCAAGCTTCCGTTGAGTGACGAGGAGGCGCGGATGCCGGTTCCTGGTGAGTCTCTCTACACCAACGATCCGTACGTCGTTCCAAAGACTGTTGCCGAGGCCATTCACTACCGTCATTCCGACACGCCACTGAACACGGTCTTTTTCGGGCAGTCTAACATTGACAATCTGCAGGGGCAGATTCGCTCTACAGTGCTCCTCATGAGCAATGGAGAGTTTTCCATCAGTCCCCAGAATGAGGACGACCTCAAGCTCATTATGCGGTCGTACTACCTGCAATATGCGGAAAACAATCCTCGTCGTGTCGCCCAGGAACTTGACGAGCTCAATCGTCGTGTGGTGGACTTTTCCGCGAATCGGATCATGGTGGAGATTTATGCGTACAAGCGCTACCGCAAGGACATTCTGGACTTTCCGGACCCGATCGCCAACCCCATCAATGTGGATATTTACGGAACGCGCACGGGTGAACTCAAGTCGTTCTTTTAAGCATCTGCAATTTCGGATGCGAAGACAATGGAGGTCCGGTGTGGAGGATTCACGTTTCTCTTTACGCACGGACAGTGGTTTGTCCACGATGTCTACTGGCGACCTGCGATCCGTCTTGAGTGGACGGGAACCGAGTTTCGGGTTCCCACCTTGTTTGCTGATCCTATGAATCCCGTCTACGGATTCGGGTCCGAGGCCATGAAGGAATACTGTGAATCGCTGGATGCGCCGGAAGAAGTGGAGGAGAAGGATATTTGGATCGGAACGCCGGACTGGTTCTTTGATCGCCCTGTTGTCTTGTCTCCTTGTGCACCCCGCACACTTGACTCATGGAAACGGATGAATGTAAAGCATCGCACCTTTCGAAGCAAACGCGGTAAGGCGTTTACGAAACGGAACTGGAAGTAGTGCAAATGCGCGTCAACTTAATTGGTAATTTCAATCCCAATACGGGAGTTTCTCAAGACGTGTCGATTCTTCATGGGTTGATCGTGCACGTTCTTGGTCCGGAGACGCGCGTCCGTCGTGTCCCTCATTTCCACCCTCAATGCCCCCAGGCAGAGATCAATTTCTTCATTGAAGTTGTCAACCCCTGCCTCTTCAATTATGCAGGCTACAATATCTGGATTCCCAATCCGGAATGGACGTACCAGACATGGATTCCCTACCTGCAGATGGTCGACGAGGTGTGGGCCAAGACGCAAGATGGATTGGAGCTGTTCAAGGCTGCTGGTGCCAAGCATGTCCTGAATGTAGGCTGGACATCGATCGACAAGGGCTTTGCAACCAAGAACTGGACCAAGGCGATTGTTCCGGTTGGCAAGAACATGTGGCGGGATCCCAAGCCGATCGTGCAGGCTTACATGCGCCTCAAGAATGATCCTGTGTATTCTTCCTTGCCTGCATTGACGATCGTCTCTCGGCTCGAGATGCCTGCGATTCCTGAACAGGTGGCGGATAAGATCACCCGAATTGAGTTTCTCCCAGAGGACGAGTACAAGACACTGGTCCAGGAAGCGGGTCTTGTTGTGTGCACATCGGCGGCTGAAGGGTTTGGGCATGCGGTCAATGAGGGAATGTCGACGGGCAGTCTCTTGCTCCTGTCGCCCATCACGCCTTTCCTCGAACTGACCAAGGAGGCGTTGTGGACCTCAAACTCCAAGACCATTGCACATCCGCACTGTCTTGGCACGCTCGAAGATGTGGATGTCGAGTCGATCGCAGAGTCCCTGAAGATGTACGTGAACATGTCCGACGATGAAAAGCTGGCACAGTCGCGTCGTATGCGGGAAGCGTACGAGGACCGTCACGAAATGTTCGTGAATCGCATGATCGGTGAACTCAAGAACCTTGCAAAGATCTTGCCCTACTCGATGGAGGCGCGTCTCCCGGAAGAGGCAGACCTTCCGTCCGTGTCGGTGATTACCCTGACCCGCGATCGTCGTGCCTTTATCCCGCTTGCCAAGTACTGCATGGTTGCGCAGACGTACCCGGACTCCAAGATTGAGTGGGTGATTGTGGATGATGGTAAGGATCAGATCAAGGATTTAGTCTCGGATCTTCCGTATGTGACGTACGTCCTGGTCGACGAGCCCATGACGATCGGTGCCAAGCGCAATCTCGGCATCTCACGTGCCAAGCATGATGTATTGATCATGATGGACGATGACGATGTGTACCCGAACAATTCGATTCTGACTCGTGTGGCTCACCTGTTCATGGAGCCCAAGGCAGAGTGTCTATTTTCAACAATCTTGCCGTCATACGATATCCATGAAGCCAAGTCCTTCATGAACGTGCCGCCCATCACCTTGGCTATGGCGCAGCGTGTGTCCGAGGCGACGATTTGTTGTACGCGCAAGTTCTGGGAAGCCAAGCCGTTTCCGGACCAGCAGATTGCCGAGGGGGACGCATTCATTTCCGGTCGGGAACAAATGTGTCGGGAGATCTCTCCACAGGATGTGATTGTGAGTTTGACGCATCGTAAGACCACGTCGTCGCGCAAGGCGCCGGCGGGAGAACCGAATGGATGTCATTATGGTTTTTCAGATGATTTGTTCACGCTAGTGTCCGAGATCGCTGCTCGACTTACATGAACGGGAAGTACTTGCGGCTGCGGCGCGAGCGGCGGCGACGGCCACCATCCATCGGGCCGGCAGACACAGACTGCGGGGAGAGAATGCCCGCAGCGCCCGAGCCGCCGCCGGCCATAACGTGCGCCTTCTTGGCGCGCAGGGTGAGGGAGCGCTTGGTGCCCGACGTCTTCAGGCCGGCCTTCTTCAGCGCACGCTTGAGGGCCTTGGCGGTAACTCCACGGTGGCGACGACCGGCAGCGAGGGGCTGGTTCTTCATAGGCTCCATTGTTTTACTTAAACGCATAGAAAAGTTTTGGCAGTCACGCTGAACAAGAAACGCAGCTCGAAGGCTCGACGGTGAATTGTTGGGCCTTGGCGGCTGCCTTGGTTCGCAAATAATAGCACCCCGTCTTGAGCCCCTGCTTCCATGCATAAAAGTGCATGCTCGAAATCTTGGAGGGGGTTGGCTCGGCAAGGAAGAGGTTGAGGGACTGCGACTGGCAAATAAACGGTGCACGATCGCGAGCCAGGTTAATGAGCGTCTTCATGGGAATCTCCCACACAGTCTTGTAGAGCTCCCGGACCTCGGCGGGGATGGCAGCGATAGACTGGACGGAGCCGTTGTTCGCGATAATGTCTCTCCGAATATCCGACGTCCACAGTCCAAGCCTGACTAGGTCTTCCACGAGGTACTTGTTCACAACCATAAACTCGCCAGCGAGGACACGACGGGAATACAAATTGGACGTCACGGGCTCGAAGCACTCATTATTGCCCAAGATCTGCGACGTGGACGCGGTGGGCATCAATGCGATCATAAGGGAGTTGCGCATACCACCCTTGCACAGGGTACGCAGGTTGTCCCACTGCAAGTACGTCGTCACCGGCGTCTCGTTCCACAGATCAAACTGCATCTTGCCCTGGCTCATCGGGGACCCGATAAACGTCGGGTACGCCTTTCCATCGTCCAGACTGACCGTGCGCCAAGTATCGACTGACGACCCGAGCATACTGGTGGTGGCCGCAGCATAGTAGATATTCTCGAAGATCTCGCGATTCAGCCTCGCAGCAGCTTCGGAGGACCACGGAAGTCGGAGCATCGCAAAGACATCGGCAAGTCCCTGGACACCGATTCCGATCGGGCGGTTCCGGAAGTTGGAGAGTTTGCACTTGTCTGTGGGGTAATACGTCTTGTCAATGACAATATCCAAGTTGCGAGCCAGGACGGCCGTATACTTGCGAAGCAGGTCGAAGTTGAACCGGTACTCTCCGTCGTGGGCGTAGCTCCGCTCGACGAACTTGGGGAGAGCCAGAGACCCGAGGTTACAGACCGCAGTCTCCTCCGAGCTGGTGTATTCGATGATCTCGGCGCAGAGGTTGGAGGACTTGATGGTTCCGCGGTTCTGCTGGTTGGACTTGGCATTACACGCGTCCTTGTAGAGCAAATACGGAGTACCCGTCTGAATCTGCGCATCTACAATCATCTGCCACAATTTCTTGGCCGGAATCTGCTTCATGAACTTCCGGTCACGCTCGTACGTAGTGTACAGTTGGTTGAACTCATCACCCCAACAATCCGAGAGACCCGGACACTGATCAGGCGACATCAGGGACCACACCTCATCCTTCTCCACCCTCTCCATAAAGAGATCGGAAATCCAGAGACCATAGAACAAATCACGAGCACGATCCTCCTCGGCGCCCGTATTCAGCTTCAGACGCAAAAACTCCTCAATGTCGGCATGCCACGGCTCCAGGTAGATCGCGAAGGACCCGTTGCGCTTACCGCCCTGGTTCACATACTTGGCCGTATCATTGAACACCTTGAGCATCGGCACAATACCCGTGGACTTACCGTTGGTGCCCTTGATATCAGACCCCCGAGCACGGATATCGTGGATCGACAAGCCCACACCACCCGCCCACTTTGAGATCTGCGCGCAGTCACCCAGTGTATCATAAATACCACGAATCGAGTCATCCTCCATCTCCACGAGAAAGCACGAGCTCAACTGGGCGTGCCGAGTTCCTGCATTGAACAAGGTCGGAGTGGCGTGAATAAAATAGCCCTGACTCAAGGCATCGTAGGTCTCCTTGACCTTTTCAAGATTCGTGTGATGCAGCTGAATCGCCACACGCATCCACATGTGCTGGGGACGCTCCCAGACACGGCCATCGTGACGCCGAAGAAGGTATCCCTTCTCCAAGGTCTTGAAGCCGAAATAATCAAACATGAAATCGCGAGAGTAGTCAATCATACTCTCAATCGCACGATCCTGGGCAACACAGTAATACGACTCGGAAATCGACTTCTCATCAAACAACACCTGGGCAGACTCAATCAGACGTGCGGGCGTGGTCTTTTGCTGATTGTCAATCACAATCCGGGCGGCGAGCTTACCGTAATTCGGGTGAAACCGGGCCTGCATCATGGCACAAGTCTCCGCGGCAAACTCGTCGAGATCCGACGTCTTGATTCCGGGCTGAATCTGGGAGCAGACCTTTTGTGCCACCAAATCAGGATTCACGTGGTCAAGACCCTCTGCAAGCTTTTGGATGCGAGTGAGGACTTCGTTAAATGACACAGGAACCTTTGAGCCATCGCGCTTTGTTACGTAAATGTGATCAGCCGGCATTATACTCTCCATGTTCCCTATATGTAAACAAGATTAGGATTTACGTCCTGGTCATGTCTAGAAAGTAAATGCCCACGACAATTGTCACAATGTTTTTCGGTTTGCGGGACTTTCCTGATGCAACACCGTCGATCCGACCCACCGAGTTTTACTTGGATAAGGGCCGGGCGACCTTGGCACTTCCGTACCCCATGGTGGTCTTTTGCGACGAGATAACCAAGCCCCTGCTCGAGCCGCTTCGTCCCGCCGAGTACCCGACAACCTATATCGTCAAGAAGTTGACAGACTATGAGTTTTATCAAACCCTGTGGCCCGTTGTTTGCAAGAACCGTGAAACCATGCCGAGTCCGGATCGTCGGAATACGGCATCGTACTTTCTTCTGACAGTCTTCAAATTTTTCGGCATGAAGATTGCCAAGGAGCGCGTATCGTCCGACCATTATGCGTGGATCGATATGGGAGGTAGCCACATGTTGCGTAACTTTGACGTGGCTGCGCGCCGCATGCTGGACCGTCCTCGGCCCAAGTTTGCGTGCTGCTTGATTCGGTACCGATCGGAGCAGGAAATGTACCCCATCAAGGAACGATGGGGTCTTGCAGGAGAGTGCGGGATTGGTGCCACTGCATTCACAATCGAATCGGCCTATGTCGAAACGGTCTGTTGCCACATGATGTCTTTATTATACAAGCATATTGGAATCGGAGTGGGTCATGCCGAAGAGCAGCTCATGACCTATTTGTGGCGGGAACAGCCGGACTTGTTTTCCCTGTATTTCGGCGACTATCCCTCCATCTTGACAAATTACCACGGAACGCGCGAAGATCAGCACTCCGTCATGAACAATATCGTCCACCTTGCTGGAGACCACCCAGTTGCATCTCAAGCCGTTTCGACCTTCACGGACACGCCCATTGATTCTAGCTCGTGAATGAAGAGGGTCATTGCATACGGCATGGCAATCTTATCCCGACTCGTATCCAAGATTCCCTGTTCCTTGTCAAAGAGCATTTCAACTCCATCCGATCGGTCCATCAAACTTTCGTGGGCGAATTTGGAGATTCCATGGGCAACCAACACATCGCGTTCCATTTCACCAATCCGCAATCCACCTCCATCTCCACGTCCCTCCACGGGCTGGCGTGTTAACAGCTTCTTGGGTCCAGTGGAACGAGAATTGATCTTATCTTCAACCATGTGCTTCATGCGCTGGTAGTAGGTGGGACCCATGAAGATTTCCGCCTCCATCATTTCGCCTGTCATTCCATTGTACAAGATTTCAGAACCATACGGTTCGAAACCTTCTGCACGTAACAGGGTATGCATCACTTGAACACGGTTCTTGGTTGTAAAGGGCGTGCCATCGACAACTGCTCCATAGTGTGTGGCGAGCTTCCCGGAGGCACTCTCGATCCACTGTCCGATTGTCATGCGGGTGGGCAAGGCGTGAGGATTGAAGATCAAGTCGGGACGCACACCCTTGGATGTAAAGGGCATATCCTCCTCCTCCAAGATCAACCCGCAGGTCCCCTTTTGCGAGTGACGGCTGCCCAGTTTGTCGCCGAGGACCGGGTAGCGCTCCTCCACAATCCGGATCTTGAATCCCTTGAGCCCGTCGCGAGTCGCATAGGGGTGGACGCCGTCGACACGGCCGCGCTGTCCCTTTTTCGGAAGTTGGGAGCTGTCCACATAGGACTTGACTGTTCCATCGGCATTGAATTGTGGAGTTCGGATTCCAAGTAAGACCGTATCTTCTGCCACCATCGACCCCACCTTGATGACACCCTCTCCATCCAGTTTGGAGTAGTCAGCATCCTTGCGCTTAATCTCCGGATCTGTCGTAACATTCGAAACTTCCGTATGGGTTTGCAGTGCCGGGTCAAGCATTTCTTCTGAAATATCGTAGCTGTGCATGTACAGCGACTGAAACATACCACGACGCATTGAGGTTCCATTCAGCATGACGGAATCTTCCTGATTGTACCCACCGTACGTTGTGATGGCCACTACCACATTTTCGCCATACGGCATGCACCCGCCCCGGCCCATCATTTCCGAATACATCCACGTCTGGGTCAAGGGCTTTTGGGGATTGCAGAGCATGACAGCGATCGTGTCGAAGCGTTTCCGGTAGTTCGTGTGGTACCATGCACACGTCTGCTTGGTCTGTGCAATGGCAAAGGCGTTACGCGTTCCCGGATTGTGGTCGGCGAACGGGATCAAACATGTCAGGGCACTTAAGGAAAAAGAGGTGTGGAGTTCCGAGCGAAGGACCGGGCTCAAGGAAAAGGACAGGCGCAAGGTATCCGTCTCTAACGCATCAATGTAATCGATATGCTTCAGTAACTCCTCCCATGACGTGGCGGACCGGATCATTTCGTCCGTTGTGCCTTCCCGGTACACGGGACGAATCGGGCGTCCGGAATCGCATGTAATGGTGTACGTATTGGAGACTCGGTTCCAGCCCAGGGACACGGATGCATCAATCACCCCGGACCGACGTGCAGTCAGTAAGACGCGATGAAGATCTTCCGTTTCCAAGGAGGCACACACCAAATCAGAATTGATAAATACAGGAGTCCAGATCGGGCTCCACAGCGTCGGCGAAAGATCCGATAACCGAATACACTTTTGTTTGAGGACCAGGTCACGAACAATCGACGACGGAGTTGCCGTGGAGATGCGGGCAAAGAGGGCCAAAGACTTGACATACCCGATATTACGTCCGTCCGGGGAGTCCACAGGGCACAGTAAACCCATTTGACTCGCGTGGAATCGACGCGGTTCCTTCTTGTTGGATGTGCGGTCCATATTCAAATTAGTGCGGCGCAAGTGCGAAATGGTGCCCGCATACGACATGCGGCTCAATTCTTGTGCAATACCGTCTTCGCCGCCCCATGCACCCTTGAAGGATTTCAGAAACTCGCTCATTAACCGGTACTTTTTCCAGAACCGATTCACTGTTTCCGCTTGAAACACATTTGCAAGATTGGTGCCCTCGAATGCCTTGCGCTCGAACTGACTCACCTTCTTATCGAGATCGAGTAACATGGACTTGGATGTCTCGCGAAAGATACGACGGAATTCAGTAAAGAACAAATCCCCGGACGTTTCCAGTCGCTTGTACGAGAAACTGTCCCGATCACTGGGTGGTTCCAGTTCTAACGCCTGGTCCATGGCCATTTTGAAGAGCCGGGCCAGGTGGTAGCCCTTGACGCGGAAATCATCGTCTAAATGCGGAAACATCAATTCGTGGATGCACCGCACCACTTCGGACTTGCTCTTGGTCCTCGTCTCACGAACCAAAAAGTCCATATCCGTTAATTCAGATGTTTGCAGTAACCGTTCATGGCCCATGATGAGTTGAGTAAAGAGGTCCGAATAGACGGAGCGATTCGACTCTGGCACGCCTAATAACGCACTCTCGTAAATCGCCTTGTCCGACGATAATCCCAGAGCACGGAATACACTGATTAACGGAAGTTCATTGCGGAATCCAGGTAATGTAACAGTCGCAACACGCCGATTCTGGCCTAACGAAAGAACTTCCTTTTCATTGATGGACACGGGAGACGGAATCACGATAAAGTGGCTATACGGTCCACGACTTCCATCCTCCGAAATGGACCGAACCGATGCGTAATATTCGCGGTCATTCTTGAACGACTTGACCGCCGCTTCATCCAGGCTCTCCTTGCGCTTTTGCGATCCGGCATAGAACATGTTATTGCCCAAGGCTTCTTGGGTGAGCAGGACCTTTTCAGCACCATCAATCACAAAATATCCGCCCAGTTCGTACTTGCACTCCCCATAGTCGTATCCGTCGAGACCTGTCAAGTAACAGTACTTGCTCCGAAGCATCAAGGGAATCCGGCCAATCTCGATATCCTTGAACGTAACAGTCTTGACAGACGGCATCACATACTCAACTTCAATATCAGCAAGCACTGTCAGCTCGTAGGTCGTGTTATCAAGTCGGCACGCGTGCGGGACAATTGCCGTTCCATCCTCGTTCGTTGGAGGCACGTACCGAACCTTGCCCTCCTTGCCTCCAATAAAGACACGAATGTACCGCCCATCTTGCAATTCCAATTCGTGAGGATTCGAGGCACGAATAAAGGTGGGAATTCCAGTCTCAATCATGGCATTGTAAGAATCCAAATGGTGCTGAACAAGAGGCGATGTTTTGAAAAAGAGTCGCAGCGCATGCACAGGTGATTCCATTGTGTATGGAAGGCATTTTCTCGTGTCTGACCAAACTCGCTTAATGTGGAGCGAAACACGTCGTCCGCTCTTTCTGAATGACGTGATTGGACATACCGATGTCAAGACCCGGCTCACATCGTACTTGACCACAAAGCCGTACACGACGACCTTTTTGTTACACGGACCGCCCGGGATTGGCAAAACCACCCTGGCTCTGGCATCCATTCGATCAGCTGGAATGGAACCGATTGAAATCAATGCGACGCAAACCATGCGCAGCCATGAAGATGTGGCTAAATTAGTGGCGAGTTACCGGCACACCCGGTCGATTGCCTCCATGATCCGCGGTGACTCCAAAGCATCGTGTCTAGTTCTAGACGAAATCGATGGCTCGGATTCGCATGCACAACGGAAATTAGTGGAATGGATTGTAGGAGAACGGACCTTGCCTGTCTTGTTCACATGCAATGAGGTGCCTCGAGTCTTTAAAGGATGTACGTCAATTGAAGTGGTCCGTTGTTACCCACCCAAGATTGCCGAGATTGAGCAGTTACTCAATCGGGATGTCAAGGCACTCGCTCGGGAATGTCAACATGATGTTCGGCGTATTCTGCACCGACTGCAGTACGGTGAATCGGATACTTTGCCCAGTCCCCTCGTTCTTCGGTACACGCCACCCGTTACGGACATTATGAAACAGAAAATGTGGATTTCCACAGATCCCATTGTGACTGCGGTACAGACCACTTTGAACGAAACACCTGCTTCCCATTGACATCATTCACAATCTTGGACACGAACTTTGAAGGATCCTTCAGAATCTGGGATTTGTCAACCGTGTTCTGGGGATGGCCCATTACGACAATTGTTTCCTCCGAATTGACCTGCACCATCTTTGCACTCCATCCACGGGTAAAGGACAGCTCTTCGGCCATAACCTTCTTGGGATCAAACCGGTTCCCTTCAAAGTATCGTCTCCGGATCGTGTACGTTGCAGCGGTTCCGTGAGTGTCGTGGAACGGTCCAGACGTCAAGAGCACATTCTCCCGGGTTAGGAACAGGTACATTTTGGACGAGGCGGCAAGATCGGCATCAGGGGCCGACTCCAATCCCTTGACGCCTGTTGAAATCCTCGTCGGTGGGTAGTAATCGTCATCGTCCCAAAAGACCATATAGTCCCATTCGTGCTCGAGTGCCAAGGCGATACAATTGTTCCGCATTTCCCCGATAGGCTTGTTGACAGTGCGCTTGTAGACCGTACCGGGAGGAAGCAAGGCTGGATCCCATGCTTGGTCGTCTGAATCGGATGCATCCACGACAATCCACACTGTCGGTTTCAGAATTTGAGTGTCCATGCAGGACAAAGAAAAGGCCTGCGTCCACCGACGGTTCCGTGTAGGAATGCACACGCACACGCTCATTACACAGTCTCGCTCTCTTCGCGTATATCATTTCGGCACACGGGGCAGCGCGGGCTCGTCGAGAACCACTGACGAATGCACCGATCGTGGAATACGTGCTTGCAGTTCCGGAGCATCGAACAATCCTCGCCCATAGTCTCCTGGCAAACAGTGCACAGATCAATCGACTCTTGATCCTCCTGCGGAACTAGCGTAGCCTCCACCACTGCCTCGGACGGCACAATCGGAACATCCTCCATTCCCGTCAGATCAATCGCCGCGCTAAAGTAAAAATTCGTTGCATTGGGATTGAGCAGCGAAGGAGGGCGTTCAGGAATAGGAACATGGGCAGTGGAGAGCATACGAACAATCTCAATCATGGATGTCGTGTTGCGGGAATTATTGAGAAGAATCCGCGCGCGCAAGGGATCTGGGAGGTAGCGCGTCTCACGGAGCGTTTCGCTTGCAGCTTCGATGATTTCACGCAGCACGGTAAAGGCAGTGTCAGCAAACTCTTCGCTGCGCATTTACTTGACAGAGCTCTCCGGTTTTAAGCCCTTTTTCCAATAGGCGTCCAAGGTGTGCTGATTCGTATGGGATGGTGCGCCCATGAACATCATTGAGTCGAGCTGTTTCTCCTTGTACTGGAGGGTGGCGAGCGTTGCCTGCTCTTCATCTCCCGCAAACTTTCGGAGCTGGGTGGTGTAAATGTCCTTATAGGACGGCCGCGGCTCCACATACCCTTCAAGGCGTTCAATACAGAGTGCAAACAGCTGGGCGACTGGGTTTTGGATTTGGTTGGTAATGTAGAATTTCGCGTCGTGTTCCAGTCCGTTATGACGGACGTAATCGGCATGTTCAATGCGCTCACCTTGCATTGTGGCTCGAGGATTTACAATGTAAATATACGGAACGCGGTCACCTACTTTGGGCGCAGTTCCTGGATCTCGCTCGGCCATACGGTCGGCCAAGACACGGTGTGCGATCTGCTTGGGGTTCTTGTAGTCATCGCGCAACGACTTGGAAATGATAAACTTCTCGAGCGGCTCCTTGCCCTTCAGAACACGCTCGATCTTGGTGTGGACAAAGTCTTGTGCCGTTCGTACATTCTGCGTATCCAGCAGGATATCGAGAGCGCCTCCAAAGATATCCTTGACGATCGGTGCATTGTCACGGCGTTTCAGAACAATCCCCATGGACATGCGCTTCCCCTTGGCTGGATTCGGATCCTCTTCGTACTTGATCCCGACATACCGCTTGCGACAGAAGAGAATGAAGGGGTAGAAGGTCTTTTCATAGGCAATCTTGTACGGTTTGCGCATCTTGGACGTGATACTCTTTCCACACGCAATGCCCATATCAATCGACTCTTGCAGATCCTTGGTTGGGAATTTGATAAAGATAGAATCCGTATCTCCATACACCACCTGTCCACCAAACTCGGTCTCGGCAATCTGCTTGGCGTAATACAGGGCATTCCGTCCCGCGGCAGTGGTGCAGGCTGCAACACACAGCTTCCGGATCGGCGATGTCTTGGACCCGGTCTGACCGTACATGGAGTTCGCAACCACCTTATACGCCATTTGCAAGCCGTTAAACACGGCACGCTGGGCCTCGTCATATTGCTGATCTTCCATCTTGGTCTTGAACTCCTTTCGCTTGGACAGGAGGGTCGCCAAGGTTTGCGGCAAGATTCCCTCCGTCATGGGTTTCTCCTTTTGGTACTGAATGAAGGTGCATGACGTTTCCGAAATAAGGAGATCATCCGTCTTGGTATCGTACTTGATGGTGTCGAGCACATACCCCTTTGCACGCAACGCATCCAGTTCCGTATCCGGCAAGCCCTCGACGGTCACGCGTCCATCCGGTGTGCGTGTCACTTCTTGCACCAGGGTATCTGGCGACAGATTGTAGGCGATCATATTCGTCGGGTAGAGTGAGTTGAAATCCAGAACGGACACGGGCTGGTCGAGGTACATGCCAATCTTGGGACTAATCACGACAGCACCTTCATATCCCTGGTCATCGTCCGCCGATGCTTGAGTCCGGATAATCTGATTCCGTTGAGAGGCGAAGTAGAGAATGGCGGAATAGATCTTGATCCCCTGGCCACGCGCCAAGACATACTGCATCGGGACCTTGCACACATCTGCCATTCCGCGCGCATTGACAATTGTATCGAGACGCTGCATCAAATTCAAGACCAGATCACAATCCTGGATACAGTACCGAGCGATCCGGGCACGATCTGCAGGTGAACCGCGATGAAGGCGGAACAAGTCGTGCGGCTCCACATCGTCCTTCGAAAAGGTCCACTCCAGATGCTTCTTGTCCTTGTCACTCAAATCCTCAAAGAGCTCATGGACATACTCGATCGAGAAGGAGGTTGGTGTCAAGGCTATGACAACGAACTTTTCGCCATCCCGGTAATGGTCTGACGTATTACCCACCACATCGAACCGCACGTAGGTTCCCACGAACATTCCGCGCGTACTCTTGGTCTTGATGACAATCTCTTCATCCTTGACAGTCCATGACACCACCTTGTCGCGCAGGAACACCGAGGCGACCGAATCAAGCTTGTACGATTCTAAACTGTGCTCGCGCCGCATATTGAGCAAGAGATCGATTCCCAGCCGACCCCGGATTGCGAGAGGACGCAAATCGTACTTGCCCGACGCCAGTTCAAACTTCTTCTCATCTGTGAACTTATTCACGAACTTGGGTGGCTCGCCTTGGCGTCCCGCATTCTTCTTGGCAAAGGGTGCTCGACTCAAGTTCATGATGGAGTCCTCGTACGGACTAAAGAGCCCTAGCGCACGGCATCGGTCCTCAATGTAGGCATCGTCAAACCCAAATGTATTGTACCCACACATAATGTCCGGGTTCTCGTCGAGGATACAGTTGCGGAAGGCCAAGAGCATATCCTCCTCCGTCTTGCAGCCCATGAAGGTGGTATTCGGTTCATCGGAGGGATCCACTTTTCCGTAGACAAAGACGTACCGGTGAATTGGTGTCATCAAGTCATTCGACCACCGGAACGAGACGCCGACCTGTACGATCGGGTCGATCCTTGCCATGGGGAAGCGCGATCCTTCGAGCGGGCACATTTCCAAATCATAGGACGCCACCTTGAGCGGAATACCTGTAGTGGATGGCTCGAGTGTCGTGTAGTGACATGTGTACATGAGATCCACATCATACTGTGGCTCTTCATCCTTCTCTGGGATGTCCATTTGCACCCCTGCAAACTTGAAGGGTGATCCAGGACCCAAATGCCGCTCGTGGAAGAGACGGAGGAACGGGTGGAGATTGCTCTCATACAAGGTCCGTCCATCCGCCTCGAGCTTGCGGATGCGATCGTGGAACTGACTCTGGTTCTGGCACATCACCTTCCACACTTCGATCTGCGTCTCCTTGAAGCCTGCCATGACATCATACTTTTTCACACGCTGTCCTCCCTCAACAAACTTGTCTCCGCCGACATAAAACATCGGCTTGAACCCAGTGACACGGACACAGGCAACTTTTCCTGCCTGGGTGCGGCCGTAGACATCGACAACATACTGCTGTTTCACATCATGCTCATGCCAATCGCACGGTTGAAGCTCCATTATTCTCTCGTCAGGTTCAAGTCTGAAGGTCCGTTTTCTATGATAAAATCTGGATTCATGACAATGGACTGGTTCTTTGCAAATACCCGTACGAATGTGGACACCGAGCACAATAACGCTCGCGCCTACAAGGACGCCACCTCCTCCGCCTGGCAAATGACCGGGCAGACGGACTCGGGGTGCTCGGACACCATGAACCCGGCCGCGGCCATGGCGGACCAACCTGGCTTCATCCCGACAGCTGGATTCGGTCTTGCAGGTGGCTGCAAGGTGGATGAGAACACCGAACTCAAGTGGGGTAACCCGGATGCGTGGCGCGTCAAGGGCCACAAGCAGCTCTGGGCCCGGCCGTTCAGCACAACCCCGTTCATGAGTGGCGGTGACCCCGGTGCAGTCGACAATGAGTCCAAGCTGATCCACTCCCAGCTCCAGCGTCACCCCAAGGATATCTCCACCATCATGGACAAGTTCATTCCTAACTATTACCAGCCCCTTCTTGCCAGCAAGGATGCGGATTACAAGAATGTCAATAACTGGGTTGAAGTTGATGGATGGATTCGTGGTGGTGACCCGACTCGTCTCGTGATGCAGAGTGTCCAGCCGAATACAGCCGCGCCAGTTCCTTCAGCGTTTTCCTAGAGTTCCTTTTGTAATGAAGATCGTCTTCTTTGCCACGCGTATGCCCGACTTGTGTGGGGCGTTCTTGCACGATATTGACCTCGGGATTGAACTCCAATCACGTGGTCATTCGGTCGTTTGGATGACTCTGGACAAGCCTCCGGAAGGTGTACAGGGTGGAACGTATCGCGGATTCCGCTTCATGCACTTTACTGCCGGGCACAATTACCTGAATGAAAGCCAAGTCTGGATTTGTCCCCACGCCCCTGCACTGCCGGGAGTTCGTCGTGTGAATTCCCGTGGATTTGATCGGCCGATTATCGCCACGTGTCACTTCGATGGGCGGTACCAAGCCATTACGGCAAATATGAGCACGGGATGGAAGGAGATGCTTCTCTTTATCAACAAGACGATGGAATCTAGTTACCGAAAGAACATTGTTCCCTTTCCGCCCCAAATTGTGCGCACCGATGTGATTCGTCCAATCCTCCACGAATCCAAACTCAAAATGGACCAACTGCCGGACGGCGACTGCATTACCCTGGTGAATGCGAATCTGAACAAGGGTGTGATGCAATTCTACGAAATGGCCAAGAAGCTGCCCACGCGCAAGTTCCTCGCTGTCGTTCCGTACTATGGTGAATTGCGTCCCCCGCCTGCCCCGTCCAATATCGAATGGATTCAGTTTCAGGAAGATGTGCGTATCCTCCTGAAACGGACCCGGATTCTGGTGATGCCCAGTTACTATGAAAGTTTTGGACGGATTGCCGTGGAGGCCATGTACAATGGAATTCCTGTTCTCTACTCCAAGCCGGTCGTGAATCCGAATGCAGGTGGGAGTACCGAGGGAATGGAAGAATGGATCATGCCGGCTGGAATTCCATGTGAGCGTGAAGCCATTGATGAGTGGGTTGATGCCATTACCAAACTGGACGAGCCTGAAGTCTACCAAGCTCGTCGTGAACAGTCCATCGCCCATATCAAGAGCCTTGATCTCTTTAGTGAGGCGTCGAAGATTGCGCAAAAAGTGGAACAGTTTGTTCGGGAGAATCCGGTTGTGGTGCAGCCCCAGATGATTGTGCAGAAGGAGCAGGCTCGGATGGACGCGACTGCAGCGCCTTCGTTGCGGCCTCCTCAACCGAAGGGGCGTGTTGGACTTGTGGGTGGTAGGCTGAAATTAAGGTAAGGCGGTCCATGAGTTCACGACCCTTACGGCACATCTCATCCTGCTCCGGGTCCAAGTGTGCCCTGCGTTCTCTCGGCTGCAGGTACTTTTCACCGGACACTTTGGGCTTTTGCATAAGGGAGTCCACAGCTGCAATCACCGATCCATGAAGTTCAAGCGCGCGTGTCGCCTCCTCAAGAGAACAGCATGCAAGGTCAGCCACAATGTCTGCCATTTTTTAGTACTCTAGATACAATACGATGCGTTTTATCGAGGACCTGTGCCCGCCTGCGCTGCTGTATCTGATCTTCTTGGTTGTGAGTCTTGGTCTCGATCTGTCCCTGACCATGTGGTACACGGCAGCCATCAAGCTTGTCGTGGGCGCTGCCTTCGTCTACCTCCTCGACACCTTTTGCGGGATTGGCTTGAGCCCGGTTTCGTGGTTCTTGGTTGCCGCTCCGTTCTTAATCACGGCGCTTGGCACATCCATTTCGATCGGATCTGGATTTGATGATAGTGTTGCCGTGAGTGCAGTCAAGGAAAAATTCGGTGGTACAGGTGGACTTCCCGGCAAGAAGGAGCCGAACCCGAGCATCCCTGGCATTGATGCGCCGGCCGACTCCAATGCGATTGAAACGGTTCTAACGCTTGGTATTTAGACACTTTCCTAACCAGGACCACTTTTTTGCCGGTGTACTGTCCGAGAACTTTACATTCCATTCATCGATTGAATATGTCGATCCCATGCTCACATTACACCGCGCACAAATCGGAAAGAGGTTCTCGATGGCTGTCGTGCCTCCTTTGGATTCAGGGATATTATGACCGGCTTGGAAATCAAACACGCTGATTTCGTTCGTACACCACTTGACCTTGCACTTGCATGAAAACTTGGGTCCTACATGCACGAGCCACACTTGTTCCCGCAAGGCCTTTGGGATCTTTTGCTTGTTCGTCATTGCGTATCCTAAAAACGGAATCTGTAGGTTTCAACGGTAATGTCATCCAAGAATGTCCACCCTCTCTCACGCTATCCACTACACGCTTTCTAACATGATGGAGTCCCCCATCGTCCACGTTGCAGATCGGGACGCGAACGGCTACAATACGGTCACAATGACGTGGCCAAACAACCATATGTTCCGCTTTGAGGTGTTTGTCAATACCGTCCCGGGTGGAAGTGTCGCCTTTATTCTGGACACGTCGCGCACCTTTGCATGGGGCGAGGAGTTCCTTGCCAAGTTGTATTCAGCCATCGACCTCTACACGTCAATGCCTCCACTCGAGGATGTGTGTGACTGCGGAAATGCTTGCGCGCAGGGCTCAAAGAT
>Ga0114962_10001266_pt1 | contig 21976 bp, 52 predicted proteins | sample C_130820_MF_Meta_FD_87017 | JGI IMG/M metagenome (GOLD analysis project Ga0114962, IMG submission 87017) | Freshwater microbial communities from Lake Croche, Canada to study carbon cycling - C_130820_MF_MetaG | ecosystem: Environmental > Aquatic > Freshwater > Lake | place: Lake Croche, Canada... | reverse complement strand
ATTTGATCGCCGATATATTCCATATGGCAATCAGTTACACAAACCCTAAACCCCAAAACTAAGTCATGTCTACATTCAATAAAATCTGTCTCGCCCTCAACGTTTTTAACGTCTTCTTCTGTCTATTCCTTCTTGGAGCGATATCTGGCGGAGCTCATCTACCATTTTGGCCTTTTTTCATTCTAATGATCGTTTCAATCTTTGTGGCGACTGATGCTTATAACCAAAAGAAATAATATGGCAACAAAACGCAAAGTAAAAGCAGAAAAAGTTTACACAAAGACTATTGTCTTTAAGTGTGAACCAACATACGAGGAGAGGGAATCAATTATTAACCGAGCTTGTTATAAGGAACAAGAACTTTACAAGAGCCTTCGATGGATCGTTGTAGAGAAGGATATGGAAAAAGCAAAGATTAAGTTCTTTGCAAAAGGAGAGAAAGCAGCTTAGTACTATTAAGCTTCAATTCCGTCTCCGTAATGTCCAGAATCTTTATGGAACTTTCTGGCATTAGCTTGACAATCTTCACATCCGTTGCACATGCATTGCTTATTAGCTGCTGCATCGCATTTACATTCTTTCTTATCTGTTGTTTGGTCCATTAAACTACTTATGTTGATATGTCATTAAAACTAGCTTATACTCCAAGAGTGAAAATTAAATATGTTCTGAAAGAAATAGCACCGTGTGTTTTTCACGTATCTGTAAAGGACTCCTACGATCTTGCTATGCTCTTTATGAGAGCTCAAGAGTTTTATGAGTCTCCTTTGAAGCAAATTTGTGGAAAACATTTCACTATCTTCGAGTTCATGAAACTATACTCAAAGAATTACGGAGAAGGTAGCTTTTCCTATACTTCTGATTGGGCGGGTTTTAATTTCGCGGGAAACATTATTAAAAAACTCTACGTAGATAAGGAAGTTCCTGACTATAACGAATATGATGAAACTCTTCTAACTATTCATGATGAAATTGAGACTTTCCTGAACAAGGATGAGCCTTTCTTTGATTATTATTTGATTGGTACTCTCCCAAAGGACACTTCGACAATTAACCATGAACTTTGTCACGCTTTCTTTCATCTTAATGAGACATACAGGAAAGAGACTTTGTCTATCGTGTACAAGCTTCCTGACACTATCATAAAGAAAATCACAAAACACCTCACAACTCTTGGTTACAATCCAAAGGTATTCAGTGACGAGATTCAAGCTTATATTGGAGGAGATGTCTACGACTTAATTGATAACATAAAGTTCAATAAGAGAGAAGAGAAGAGTCTCAAAAAAGCACACGAAAGCATTTTCAAGCTTGCGCTGTCCGCCAAATTGAAGGATATTTAAATTATGACAAACACAACCGGAACAAACCTATTTGAATCTCTCAAGCAAGACCTACAGAAGCTTCTTCGGGAAAACACTCTATCCGTTCTCTTCTTGAAGAAGGATGGGACACAACGAGCAATGCTCTGCACTCTTAATCCCGAACATCTTCCAAACGAAGATAAGCAAGAAGGAGATGAAGTTAAGACAGTCAAGAAGCAGAGCGAAGAGTCTCTTGCTGTCTGGGATCTTGAAAAGAATGCTTGGAGGTCTTTCAGGCTTGACTCTCTTATCAGCCATAGTATAGTCTCCTGACATGGTATCAAATAAACTTCTTCCAAGTTCGGAAACAACTAGCAAAGTGAGTCAGCTCAAAGTTACCCTTGTAGCTCTTGGTGTATTGCTTTTGACTATTTGCATTGTACTATCTCCCTTAGCAGTGATATGGTCCTTGAACACTCTATTCCACTTAGCAATCGTTTATTCCTTCAAAACCTGGCTAGCAACGTTTGTTCTGATGACAATCGTTGGAGCATATCCAAAGGTCTCTAATAAGTCTTGATCTGTCCTCTACTCTGACAGATAGTATAAGCATGATTCAACTATTCGCACTCCAACCGTTTAAGTTCTTCCTTCGTCTTCTTGGATATGAAGTTAAGAAGCCGTCTCTTCTCGCTGAGACATTGTTCAGGACAACTCATCAGTCTTGGCTCCAATCTCTTAAAGATAGTAACAGGCTTCGAGATTATAGCTATGAGCTCTACTCTAGTGAACAACCACAATAGAGCTAGCTAAGATGTTTTAAGAATTACGTAATCCTAACAAATCATTTTAACGCCCTAGTAGTCCAACGGCAGAGACAAACGACTTATAGATAAATTGAGCCTTATATGAGGAATCATATAAGTGGATCCCGCTAAGTCGGTGAAGGTATCGAAAGATAATAACGCCGAGCTAGCAGACTGAAAGGTCGGGCAAGTGTAGAGACTTTACACGGGACATCCAGAACGGATGAAGACAAAGTCCAAGCATCGAAAGGTGTACGAAAATCGTTACAGGTATCAGTTCGAATCTGATCTGGGGCACTTTTAACTGAAAATCGTGTTTACTTTTAATAAGTAAATATATGAATACATGTAAACACGATTGCGGCGAAGAAGGCAAGTTTCAAAACAAAAAAGGAGAATGGAGATGTAAAAAGTCCTCCAATCAATGTGAAGCAGTTCGTGAGAAAAATAAGACAGGAGTTAGATTAGCTTATGCTACAGGTAAAAAGAAACTAGCATTTACAGATCAACATAGAAAAAAATCAATAGAAACTAAACAAAAAATTACATTAAACGATATATTCGTTAACGGAACTATAAGATCAAATCATGTTTTAAAGAAGATATTAAAAGATCACAATGTTTTATCTCAAGAATGTTCTATATGTCGTTTGGATAGTTGGAACGATAAACCAATCACGTTGGAACTAGATCATATTGATGGTTGCAACAGCAATTGTAAGCTTGAAAACCTTCGTCTGCTTTGTCCCAATTGTCACTCTCAAACTGATACATTTAGAGGCAGAGGAATCAATAACAGCAAAAAGAAAGTAACCGATGAAGAACTAGTTGAAAGTCTTAAAAATTCGAAGAACATAAGGAGAGCTTTATTCAATGTAGGGTTATCTCCTAGAGGAGCAAACTATGCTAGAGCTCATCATCTTCTTGCTACCATTAAATAAACTAGTGCATTCAAAATACTTTGCTACAGGAATACTAATATTTTTTTTCCTTGTGATAGCTTTGTGCTTTGAACACTTTGCAAAGAAGAACGAGAGTATCTTAGACTTCAGAGCTCAGGTTGAGCTCTTAAAATAGAAGTTGTAGTGTCCGTAGTAAAGTCATATAGTGTAGACATGAAAGACGGACTCGAACTTATTGCAACAGCACGGAACTTCGCTCAAATGGCTCACACGGGCCAGTATAGGAGGGACGGAAAAACTCCTTACTTTCAACATGTTGATGGAGTAGCTAGGACAGTTAAACCTTCAACTCCTGAGAACATTGCCACAGCTTATCTTCATGATGTCATTGAAGATACTTCTTATAACTCCATGGACTTAGTTAAAATCAGAATGCCTGACTCTGTAGTAGAGGCCGTTCTTCTCCTTACTCACTTTGACCACGACCCATATGAAGTCTATCTGAAGGCTATTAAGTCCAATCCAATTGCAAAGGCTGTAAAAATTGCTGACATCAACTACAATTTAAACGATACTCCTTCAGAAAAGCAAAAAGCAAAGTATGTCAAGGCTCTCGATTATCTAAATGCTTGAGCTGTCCACAGTAAAGTCTTATACTAAGGACATGATTAAGAACACCTCCTCTGCCCGATACACAATTGTAGCCACAAGCAACTGGACTGCTCCAGAAGTTCATACACACCTCACAAAGGACCAAGCAGATAGTCTCGCCTGGGAGTATAAGAGCCAACAGTACAAGGTCTCTTTGGAGCTTGAAGATCCTCTCAGAGAGGTTGGTATCTGTCGCAACTGGGATTAATAGTTGCCTTGTCCATACATTAAAAGTATTCTACATTCATGATTAAACGAGACAATTGGACAACTAAAGAGGCCATTGATATCCTTATGGGCGGGACAATTGCTTGGTGTAGTGAAGGTGGGGACATAGAAGACAATCCAGATTACTACGCAAACCTTGATCGTAATAAAGGCATTCACAAAGCTATCAGCGACCTTAAAGTCTATGATCGTTGGCTCAAGAAGATCTGGTGTAATGATGAGCTTATCGAGCTTGTAGAAGATACGAAGATATCTATTAAGATGGACGAAGTGAAGTCCTGGTCCAAGGCTAAATATGATTCTGCCGTAGACTACAATAGAGGACTAGAGCAAGCAGTCATTCAACTATGGGACCTTAAAGCTAACCCTGAGACCTCTTATAGTGCTATGGCTCTAGATACAGAGACTGGTCAGATTGTAGTGATCAGTCCTCCTCTTCCTCGATAGAGCTTGCCTTGTCCTTTGAATCCTTTGATACTAATAGTATGAAAAATAAATTAATGGACCGGCTAAGAGCTCAAGAGATTAATCAGATGAACGAGGACGATAAATCTATGCATATTTTTTATACATTAGAAGAGATTGAGAATCTAGTTACTTCACTCCATAAGAAAATGGATATTAATGATCCTGCTCTTGGGCAGAAGATTGTAACATTAGAGAATATCATTGAGACATTGGATCGTATGCATAGTCGATGTGAATTCTCAACTAAGTTTATGCAGACTCCAATGCTTGCTTAATATGGAAAACGAAACAGAAGATAAAGCCCTATACATAAAGCACAACGGTAGGGGATGGGCTGTGTGGGTAAATTCAGGTTGTCTCCAAGCTATTCCTGAAGACGAAGAGGAGTATAATGAGAAGGATCTGGAAATCCTAGCAGAATATCTAAGAGACGAAGGCTTTTTTGAAGAATTTTTTTCTGATAAAGAAGATGCTGACGAAGTAGGTTTTTAGTTGTCTTGTCCCTCAAACTATCCGATACTCATAATATGACTAAGAAAAACCACACAAGTTATCCAATCGATGGAGAGACTGCTGACAACATTGCTAAGATTGTTCTTGGAGAGACTGTGAAGAATCTCAAAGATGAAATCAAGAAATGTAATAAAGCAATAAAAGCTGGCGAAACTTCTGCTTATATCTATGAAGACCTTAACGATAACATAAAGTATCTTCAAGCTGCAGAACATATGTTTCAATACTTTGGAGGAAAATAACATGAAAGTATCTGAACTAATTGAGCAGCTTAAAACATTTGATCCAGATCTTATGGTTATCGTGGATGGATACGAAGGTGGAGTTGATGAACCAGAACCTCCGAAAGAGATTCTCGTTCGTCTAAACGTGAATAACGATCATTGGTATTATGGAAAGCATGAAGCTGCTCATGCAACGGATGAGGAGAAGCCAGATTGTGCTGCTGTATATCTTGCACGTTGATCTGTCCTAAAAGCTCGTTTATAGTATAAGAACAATTAAACAACAAAGGAACTAAAATATGACAATGCCTAAAGGAAAGTATATCATCAGCGATTTATGTTATTGTATTGACGAACGTTGGGATGAAGTTTGCTCTTTGCTCTTCTAAAAGAGAATAAAAAATGTGGAGGAGAGTTCGAGCTTGAGGATGGTATTAAATTTGCTCTTTATGGCACAGCATGGGGAGATGGAGCTTATGAAGACAATCTTGGTAATGTTTATGGTGTAGATGCTGGAGTGATTGGATGCATTAAGGTTGACGATCTTTATAAGATGGGTGAAGCTCCTTCAGATCTTGGAACAATCCATGAGTTCCTTGAAGACTTTAAGACTGGCTACAACGATGGAGTGATTACATTTGGTCACGTTGTCATCAACACCGATCCAAATTTTGAAGAATCGGAAGTTCCGGAGCATTGCTACTGCACTGCACAAGGTGGAGCAAACTGTCAGTGTGAAGAGGACCTCGAAGAAGATGAGTAACGAACTATTCTGGACTATTTACGCTATCGTTTCTTTTGCGATTGCATACTTCATCCATACAGGCAATAAACCATAATTGTTGATTTGTCGTGTTTTGTTTATTTCGAGTAATAGTGTTTAACTCCTTCATATACAGAGCTTTTTGATAAGTTTTCTTGATGCCAGAGAGGTCTGAGATTTGTATAATGGAAGCATTTCTTTTGTTCCTCTAGATCTTTAAGATTAAAGTAAGCACAAGGAATAATATGATCTATATGCCATCCGCGTGTAGAATGGTTTTCCCACGACATTCCTTGTTCCCAAAGAGACTCCAGATGTAGTTTAAGGAAATCTGTATCACAACCAGTAAGATCTTTTGTTTTTTGATTTTTTATTGTAGAATTTTTTTTGAGAACCCTCCATATTCTTCCTCTAAGCAAATTTGCCATTTTATAATTGATATCGGTGTGGTATTTTTCTTGGTGAGATTTAGCTCTTTGTAATTTAATGGTTTGTTTATTCTCTGTACGCCATTTTTTGCCATATACTAAAAGATGTTCTTTATTTTGTTGGTAATATGATCTAAAGTAATTTAATAAGGAATCTCTATTTTTTTCTCTATATATTTTACTTCTTTCATTGTGGTCTTTTTTATTTTTTTTATACCATTCTTTTTTCTTTTCGGCGTAACGCTCTTTATTAGTTTTCCGCCACTTGCTACATTGTTTAAAGCAACGTTCTTTATTGTTTTGATAATATTCTGCTCTTTTTATTTTTAGTTCGGCTTTATATTTAGCTCTATACTTTTTATCTAAAGCAGCCTTTTTTTCCTTTTTGGTTAAAGGTATAGTTTGATCGTTTGGATTGTTCACATAAATACTTATGCTCTCAGGTGTTATTTTTGCTCGAGTTTTCAGCAAAAAAAATTGGATTGTTCACATTATTCATTACACCTGGGAGCATTCCTGACTTTCCGACTTTTTAGAATACTGTTGTAGACTAGAGCTGCACAAAATGTGGTTTGGTCCACTTTTTTGATAAGTATATGCATGGAGCAACCCAGAGTCGAAAAGCTTGCAGACATTCTTAGAATAAAAAAGAAGAGTGATCAAGAAATTATACAAGAGCTTGAAGCATTAATCAAACAGCAGATGTTATATGGTGGAGATATTCAATCCAAACTTGAATATGCTATCGTACAGGCTTCATCTCTTCCGTTCGTCTACCCCTAATTTTAATTGTTGGTTTGTCCGTCTTGATGCTTTAGTATTAAAAGCATGAAAGACACCATAAGAACAAAAGCGGAAGAGATCCTTCATAAGATTACTACACAATCCTTCGACGACTTCTATAAAGGTCGCTTGGATGATTATATCACAGGAGTCACTGGGGATAAGCAACGAGAGGAGATTCTTGAAGAGATTGTTTATATTTTTAAACTCAACGACTAAGAATGGGAAAATTCAAACGAAAATACATCTATCCTCTCTTGGTTCCTCTGGAGATATCTCTCCACAAGGTTCGAGTTAAGATAGACAAGTTATATAAAAAGATTTGGATCTATTTATATGTCCTCATTATGCTTCCTTTTATTGTAGCAGGAGCATGTCAAGTAGTCAAGGATTATAAGCTTCTCTCAAACTGGGCCAACCTTGATGCTTGTAACTCTCCTCAATACACTTCATGGAGAACGGATGGCCAACCCGGGAAAAATCCTCCAACACAATAATCTTGTCTTGTCCTCCTTATTGCTTTAGTATTAAAAGCATGAAAGACACCCACAAAGTATTCAATACAAAAGAGATCAACTACGACTTAACAACTCGTGGAATAAACAACAGACCAACTACTGAAAAGGGACTAGTACTGGAGCGACATCTTAATAAAGATCAAGGCTTCATGAAGATTGCAAAGTCTGATGTTGTTAAAGACCATCTGAAGGAAGCAAAACGAGTCAAATATATCGTCGAAAAGGATGACATGAGCTTCTATGTTAATGATGATGAGACAGGAGAGCTTGTGATGAAAGGAATCATGGTTGGACGAAACATCTATGCAATAACATTTAATAATCAATACTGGCAAGATCCTGTCCCTTTAGTTCTGAGTGCCAATGATCTTGAAGAGAAAAGGATTGAACTGTCCATCTAAAAATCCTATACTGATTCCATGATAAAAACACCGCTACGAAAGGGATTGACCGTTCAGACTGTTGATGGTCCGTACATCATCCGTCACATCAGTCGCAATATCACTCCTCCTCTTGTGATGCTCACAGAGAAGCACAAGCCAAGAGGTGGTCGGAAGATTTATGTCCGAGCCAATGTCCTTGAATACTCAAACAACTAATATAATGAACAACAACAACATTAGTGGATCAATCAATACAGGAGTTTCCGTACGCCTAGGAAAGCATGAATATGAAGAGGGACGCCCAGAGGTTGTGGAGCTTGCTTTTCGAGGATATGGATATAACTCTACCTACATCCAAGTCATTGATGTAGAGACGGCTCGGGAGTTAAAGAAGCAACTGGAGTTCATCCTCTAAACTATAAGAACAATGAAATACCTCAAAGAATCTATCACTATCGAAGAGCTTGAGTCCAAGATGAATGTAATTGGCTCCAGGTTCCTCTCCATTCTCTGGACCAGCATCAAGGAGACGACACCTCAAGAGGATTGGCTTAAAGAGCTTGACGAACGTCTTGATGGAATGATTAGTTCAACTGGACGAGATATTTATAATGTTGGCTTGTCCGTCGCCAACTCTTAATATAGAGGACATATGAAAGACACAGCTTATCTCGACACATTTATTGATTCAATCCTCAGCCTTCCTCCAAAGGTCCGAACAAATATCTTGAACCAAGCAATGCTTAGGTCCAAGGACCTTAACCCTTATCTCTTTCTTTGGAATGAGTATAATGATATGGATTCTGAGGATGGTCAGGCTATTGCAAATACTCTGGATTATTATTCTCTAGCTATTGATTAATATAGTAAAAATAATGAGGTTTTCTCTCATTTTTTGGACCAAAATAACACTGTAAAATAAAAAGAAAATATAGAAGAATATTTTTGGTCTAAAAATAGAAGAATACCGGTCAATACAATATGACTAAGAGAGAATTAAAAAAGAAAGTAAATGCTTTGAACAAAGAGCTAGATAAAGCAAACGAAGCATACTTCAAAGGTAAAGACTTTATGGAGAAAGCAAGAGAGAAGCAAGTAATCTTAAAGAAGAAGATCAAAGAGATGGACGATCAACTTGCTCTCCTTAAAGAGCTATGATTCAAATACTAGAAGCTGGATATTATTCTCTCACAGAAGGAAATATAACCTTGTTAAAGAGAGAACAAAGGTTGCAAGTGATACAAGAGTTTAAGGACTACTATCTCTGTGATTCTCTGAAAGGAAGAGTAAGAGTAGATAAGAACCAATGTAAAAGGATTTGACCTGTCCGTTCAAAACTCCTATACTGATAGTATGAAAAATAAGAAAACACTGACTGATTATTCTACAAAAGATGTTGCAGACATGCTGGAGCAATCCATGACAGATCATGATGTGGGATGGGCAAGTTGGTTGGAGACTATCCATATAGCAGGAGTCTCTGTTGTTTATTTCAAGCCTACAGGGTACAATACAACTAATAAGAAGTTCAGAATCACAATAGAAGAAGATTGAGTTGTCCGTTCAAGACTCCTATAGTCAGAGCATGATTAAAGAACAAGTTGTCTACGAAGAGTATCACTCAGAGAGAAGCTTTGAAGAGCCTTTTGAAATGTTTCAAAAGAAATGGCAGTTCTGTAATGTAAAAGATAGCAAAGGAAAGATTGATATTGGAGTGTATTGCTTTCAGGAAGACAGGTGCTACAACTATCATTACTTCAGAGAAGCGATGAATTTGAACTGAAGCATGAAAAGTGAACTGAACTGCTCTGTTTGTCAATCCTGCTTTGATATAGAGAATGAAGGAGGAGTTGAAGGATACTTTGGAATACTTCCTGTTGCATTCTGTCCAACTTGTTACGCATGCATGGTCGATATGGTTGACGTGTCCAAAGAAGAAGACTAGAATAAAACTATGAAGAACGCAATCCTGCTAGTAGAAACAGAGATTTTAGTATCCAAAGTGTGGGAAGTAAGGTACAAAGGAGAGATCTACAAGTACACAGCCTATTATGGTCCTGATAACTATCTTGTGAGAGATCATATTACAGACGAGTATGGTTATGATGTTAATAACGAGACTCTCAAAGAAGATATCTTTGACTTCTGGAACTCCCAGCAATAACAATGAATCCTTTAGATCCAACATATGTCTCTAGGACAGACTTCAAGAGAGCTCTCAATATGAGATGCCACAAAGAATTAGGAATGTCTCTTCAGGACCTTCCAGACATTATTAATATTGATGACAACTGGTGGGAGAATATGAGTGAAAAAGAAGCAGTAACTATGATTGATAGCTGCATAGAGGAACTGAAAGAAGCTTGAGCTGTCCTCTAAAACAACAGATACTAGAAGTATGAAAAATAACGAAGACTTTGATGGCTTAGGACTTAAGAAAAAGAAAACAATAATATCCGGGGAATCCTTCCGCGGCGGACTAGGAAACTAATAATAAGGAGTACTAGCGCCAGTAGAATCCGTAGACCGAAGACGTAGAAGGCGAATAGGTCACCTCTTTAACAACTATGAAACCGAAGAAAGAATACGCAAAGACAAACGGAGAGAGACCAAAAGGAGCATGCTGGATACTAAAGTCAATTAATAAGAAGACTAATACTTTTAACTGGTACAGACTAGTAAGTTATTAAATGTAACCCAGGAGACGCAGACGCATAAAGCGATGAAAGCCACACTCTCCAGGAACTTCCCACTTATCCCAAGGAGGACCTTCGTTACAACCATTAGTATAAAGAGAAGTTAAATGAGAGTCTTTTCCAATACCATAATCAGTTAAAGTAACTAAAGGATCAAGAGTAGTAGAGTTAAAGAATAAAGTAACTTTTAAAGAATCATACACAGCAGGCAATTCAGCAATTACTAACTTACCAATAGCTCCTTCAATTGTATCAGAAGGCTCAACATCAAGAGACCATTCCGAAAAAGGATCGGATAGTTTCTGTACATATATATTCACTATAGTATTTAATAACTTTACAAGAAAAAACTTGTAGTGTCCTCCAACGACTCCTATACTGAAAGCAAGATTATTGAATGAATACTCACGACAAAACAATACTAGGAAACTTCTACGCATACTCAAGGGAAGTACTCAAAGCTCTTGCAACTCTAGAACACTTCATGAATGATCAGGAGTATAAGAAGTTAGTAGAAGAGAATCAAGAATACTTCAAAAAGAATAAACTCCCAAAAAGCTTCAAACAGTACCTTGCAGAGCTAGAAGACATATATTGACCTGTCCTTTGAAGACTCTTATACTGAAAGCATGATTAAAACTAAACTAACACACGAGATTCATAATAACGAACTCCATGGAGATAATGTCTACGTAACTACTAATATGATTGATGAAAAGTGGATTACAATTGAACATGCATTAGGAATAACAGCTGATAAAATCCATATCCCTATCGCAGTTATTCCGGACCTAATTCAAGCTCTCGAGCAACATTATAGAAAGAAGTAAAAAAGAAGATTAAAAGGAAAGCTTTCTAATGTTAAAGTGATCCCTAACTAAAGGATATCTATCAGTATTACGTAATAAGGACAAAGCAATCTCTTTTGATTTAGAAGCAATTCTATTATTAGCTGCCCTGTTGAACTTATAGCCTTTGAGTACTCCATCCTCATACTGAACAGATAAGAGATGTTCCATGTCATCAGAGAGCCTAATATACTTTGCAGACTTGTCTTTAGAAAGAACAAACTCTCCACCCTTTAACCAAGAACGAGCAATATCATAAGCAGCATCCTCTTCTACCTTGGCAGAGGATTTATTGATTTGCTCTAAGACTAGACTTTTGAATTCCATATAACATATTTAATAAAAAGAAAAGAACTTTATAGAAAAGAATACAGAGAAGAATCGAATGACGATCGAATGACGATCGAATGAATAAGCTTAAGACTTAGCTGGTCCAAACAATTCTACAAAATTTTTTTATAATTTTTTTATTATTAGTCTACTAACACCTTATACCACCCCTCCGAACTCTTCTAACTCTCTGTCAATCAACACTAAATACTTCAAATATGCGTAGATGGCTGAGTGGCCCAAAGCACAGGTCTGCAAAACCTTACAACCGTCAGTTCGAATCTGACTCTACGCTCTCTTTCTTGCTCTTGCCTAGTCCACACTCTTATAGTATAATGAACGCCATGACAAACACATCCAAAGAATCACAAGTCTTCGAGCTCTCTGTAGAGCTTGAGGAGATGACAAAGAAGAAGAAGGCTACAGTGCGTGGCTTTAATGAAGAGATCAAGAGGCTTAAGGCTGAGATCAAGGACCTTATTGATCCCCCTGCAGAGGAGGAGCTTCCATAATATCTTTCATAGGGCTTGTAGCTTAATGGTTAAAGCAGATCCCTCATAAGGATTTGAGTGTAGGTTCGACTCCTACCGGGCCCACCGTTTATTGTTCTCGTAGTGTAGTGGCCTAGCACCTGTCCCTTTCACGGACGTAGCACGGGTTCGAATCCCGTCGAGAATACCAAACAAATCATTGACTCTCTTTCAAACTATATTATAATACTACTATGCATTACTGGCAAAATCCATCCATCCTTAAGATCGGCACTCCAAACATGGGGAGTGTTCGAGCAAACCGTCCAAAGGGACTCAAAGACGAAGAGTGGACAGCCATTCTTGGAGACGAGAAGCTGAATCGTCTCATCTCTCTTAATGCTGTTCCGAAGGCTTCAAAGAGAGAAGAGAAGCAAAAGAGTTAGGAAGTTTGCGTCGCACGCAACTGAAGGGCAAATGCGGGTAAAGGCCAAAGAGATACAAACAAATCCTGCACAATTTCATTCCTCGGTAGCTCAATTGGTAGAGCATGCGACTGTTAATCGCAGGGTTGCTGGATCGTACCCAGCCCGGGGAGCCACTTTAATATCCTATTGTCCTCTAGTGTAATGGTAGCACAAGAGATTTTGGCTCTCTTTGTCATGGTTCAAATCCATGGGGGACAGGATGTTATAGATATTTACCAGTACGCCTGAAAAAAGCTAGGAGAAGTTGGCGTCTCTCTCCTAGCTTTTTCTCTCCCACTAGATTGGTCGTCATTAGTCGCTTCTCTCTCAAGCTTCTCTCTCAACTTTTTCCCTAGCAAATTTTTAACGATTCTCTCTGTAGATTTTTACACACGGTTCTCTCTCGAGATCTTATAGTGACTAACTCAGTAGTTATTAGACCAAACTCGTATTAAATCTTTACAGTGTTCTTCATGCTCTTTACTATGAGGGGACTCTCCTGGACAAGTCAATAATCAAATAAATCGATCGAGTTAGCAGGCCTTTTTATTAACCATTTAACAAGACGTTAGTCTTTATAGGCACCCCCGGCTAACTAACATACATCTGGTTGATCAGACTATCGAGCTGTTTTTAACCTGGTCCCTGCTCATCGACCCTTCCTCAACTGTTCTTATAGTATCCGAAGATCTTGCGGACATGTCGAGAAGATTCTTTCGTTCAGTGCGCTGTCTATTAATATTCTTGTGTTCAGTCGACTTTACACAAGATCTGCTTGCCTTGTCCTTTCAAGACTCCTAGTATAGAGGGCATGACAAACACCACATACAGAACAGCAAAGCAGATTGGACGGGAAACCTTTCGCAGTATCATTGATCGTTATAAGCAGAAGGACATCAACACTTTAGCATCAGAGATCGAGATGGAGATTCGTATGGCCAAGCGCCAGCCTCTAGCAGCAGCTCAGGACTACTGGGACCAGGTGCAAGTGATGGAGTGGGCTCTTGAAGAGAAGAAGGTTGAGTTGTACAAGTAAAACTCATACACTTTAAATCATGGAAATCACAAGCACCACTACAGAGAAGATCACACGAGTCGAGTACCTCATCAAAGGGGTTGAAGGATACGGAGAAGTTATCTATGCAGATCTTTACAACGAAAACGGCAAGATCTTTGATTGTGACCTCAGGACTGTCTTTGGAGATAACCTTCTAATTGAAGGCGAATGTGAGCAGCTTCTTGAAGACATTCAGGACCTTGTAGGAGAGTTCAATCCAAAGAGTCTTGAGCTGTCCGCCTAATCCTCCTACACTTTAAATATGACAAACACCACAAAGAAGATTCAAATCACAGCATCTGGTTACTATGACGGTTTTGGAGGCAAGATGGTCTCTTTAAAGGAAGGAGACGTTCTGGAGCTGATTGGAGTTGGCGAGGGTAAGGACGTCAAAGAGGATTGCTGGGAGTGCAGGACAGACAGTGGCAAGACAGCCTACGTAGAGTTTGAGAATGGCAAAGTATCAGCTTGATCTGTCCTTTCAAAACTCCTATTCTTAAAACATGAAATACGACCCCACCACATACGCCAACCGCACAAACCGCCAAGAAAAGCTCGAGTGGCTCTACGAGACGACTTCTAACGACTTCATCCACAACCATTTAGTGGTTGAGATGGTAACCTGGATGGGAGAGGATCAATTCAATGAGTTCTTTAACCATCTCTGCAGGTGCTGGGATATCAAGAATCCAGACGAATTGGATGAGATCATGAATAACAACGAAGCTGAAGCCTGCTGCCTCTAACACCTTATACTACAATGACTTATCTAGACCTACTCACGGACCTCGAGCAGCTCTCGCCCGAGCAACTCCAGCAAACTGTCACAATCTTCGATCCAAAAGAAGAGGAGTATATTGAAGCAATAGATGGGTTTGAAGTCGATGACACTCAAGACGTTCTCGATGCCGGCCACTACGTAATCGTCCCTAACCTCTAACACTTTATGAACAACAACCAAGCCTGCTGTCTTTAAGAGTCGACCTGTCCAAAGATTCAACAGATACTTAAACTATGAAGAAAAACACCAACACCATCAAAGCAATCGCCGGCCAGCAACTCTCTGAAGAGCAGATTAAGGCTTTTGTTGAACACTACAACAAAACGGGAAGTTTTCCTGGCAATAAAATTCCTTGTTCGGTCACAGGCAAACTGACTACTTGTGTCGGACCTTGGAAGTTGAAAAAGGTTAAAGAATATGGATCAGCGGAAAACCTTCTGCGCACTTACACTTGCCGCGGAGTGAACAAGAAGATTAAAGAGGTGAAGATCAAGGGGATACCTAAGGCTAAGAAGGAGAAAGAGGAGAAAACCTACAACATTCCAGTCTTGAAGGGACACGTCTCTCGAGTACTTACAGGAGCAGAACTAACTGAAATGACTTCAAAAGTCTGCTCTCGTCCTGACATCTTTCTGAACAATGGTCGTCACTGCTTGGATTGCCCAACATATGAGCTCTGCTCAAATAGTCTGAAATGTTTGACAAAAGGGTTCGCTTTTACGAATGGGGAGTTTGTAGAAGTTTAGACGGTGCAAGAGGGCCCTCCAAGGGATTGGGAGGGTCCTCAAGGAAGTTCAGGAATTGAGATAGTAATGTCGTATGCCTTTGTGTACAGAGTTCTTTGACATATTTTCGGATGCCCACATAGGCCTAAGGTTAGAATAGTTGAAACACTTTTTCTGTTCTTCTGGATCAGTAAGGTTGAAAGAAGCACAAGGAATAATGTGATCGATATGCCATCCATCTGTAGTATGATTCTCCCAAGACATACCTTCAGTAAAGAGAGATTCAAGATGAGCTCTAACTTCTATAATCGAAGCTCCTAATAGTTCTTCAGACGATCCACTCTTTGTTGCTTTAGCTTTTTTAATGGCGTGACATATTCTAGTACGTAAATTTATTGAAAGTTTAAATGTAGGAGATTCTTTTCGTCTCTTTTTAACTCTTTCGTTTGTTTTTTCCTTATTACGTTTACTCCAATCTCTTCCTTGTTCCTTTCTTTTTTGTTTGTTATTCCTATAATATTCCTTTGCTCGTTCTATTGCCTTTTCTTTATTTTCATCGTAATAGGTTACTCCTTCAGGTCTTTTGCTTTTGGGGATTCTTTCTTTCTTTGTAGCTGTCCCCCTCTTTACCTTTCCCCATTCGATGGATAAGTTCTTCCATTTTTCGGGATTAGATCTATATCTTTTTTGGTATTTAGTTAGAGGTTGAGGTATAATGTTCATGATATAAATACTTATGCTTCTGGGTGCTATTTTGGTCGAGTTTTCACCATTATAGTTGAGTGTTCATGATAAAACCTCCTGCACCCAGAAGCCCCTTTTGGGAGGAATTCACGTCTTAGAATCGATCCACGTGTTTACGACGATCCTAGACGCTGCAAAAGCGCTTCTGGGTGGGAGAAAGATCCCTGTGTTGCTGTGGCTCTGGGGGTCACTCCTTCTTGACCTGTCCAGTGAAAGTCCATAAGATCAAACCATGAAGAAGAGAACCACCAAATAGATCATCGAAGTAAAGAACGTTAAAAACTAGACGCAGCAAATACACTTTCAGAATTGGTTTGAGACCGGTGCTTCCTCTTGAAGCCGGTTGAAGGGATAAGCTGGCAGAATTGTGGTGATTCTGTCAGTAAGAGAAAGAGCCGGTCTCCTATGTGGTGTGGGAGGCCGGCTCACTCCTTTCTTGTCTTGTCCAAAGATCTTCTCTAAGATCAAATCATGAAAAGAAAGAACACCACTAAATGGATTGTCGAAGTTAAAGGTATTAAAGTGAGGCAGCACTTCGCTCCTTTAACTCAGAAGATTAACTCCAAGAAGATCTACAAGAGATCCCAGAAATGGGATTGATCTGTCCAAAGAATCCACAGATACTAGAATCATGATAAAGAACACCACAAAGAAGACCTTCCAGGAGGTCATGAACGAGTACAAGGCTCTCAGCGCAATGATGCAGCAGCTGGTTCGAAAGACAGCTGTCATGGAGCTCCAAGAGTTCGGTTTCGAAGAGATCGGCTCTTCAGACGTGAACTGTCAGGTCGTTGATCTCTACAACAGCTACGGAAGCTTCGATGAGGTTATCCGACACGGGCTTGATCTTGTAAGGGCTTAATTTCATGATCACAATCAAAGTCACTCTCTCAAACGGCAATAACTGGACTACAAAGTTCAACGGTTCCTTTCAAGACGCAGAAGGATATTACATTGGTACTTTCTTCGAGACATCTGATGAACTTCATGCGCATGAATGTGTCAGGATCGAATTGATTTGATCTGTCCATCGATCTTCTCTATACTGTAAGAACAATCAAACACCACATATGAAAAACACTGACCTTACACAACACTCTGATAATGAACTAGTTCTCTGGGTTGAGAACGATGTATACCTCAATCATGCCTGGAGGAAGACTATCCGTACAGGCAATATGGCTTATGTTAAAGACGCTATCATCGAGTGTGGTTTCTCTTACACTAACGCTCAATGGGAGACTCTAGTAACAGAGTTCGAGGAAGAGCTTCAGGCTGAAGAGGATGCACAAGAAGCTGCAGCCAAGGAAGCCAATGAGTTCTTCGTTGCTCTGTCCAACAAATCCAATTAGAATAAAACCATGAAGAACACCACCGTATACAAGCACAGCATCGAGATCACTGACCTCTTTGGAGGTGAAGCCAACTATAGCTGGGTTAGGAGGATGAGCTTTCTCTCATCAGAGAATCTCTCAGACCTGACAGTAGTCCGGAGACTGAAAAAGCTCGCAGGCTGGGACGGAGCTAAGTGTGACAGAGAAAGCTACGGAGAGAGCATCGTTCTGAAGCCTCGGAACATGTGCCAGGTAGCATTCATTACTTCTGAACTCTCTGAAGACTGATCTTGACTTGTCCAAAGAATCCTCTGATACTAATAGTATGAAAAATAAGAACACCGCAGTAAACTACAACGCAACTCAACTTGTCGACCTTATCTATAAGGTGAGGTCAGAGAAACATAACGAATCTTCGTCTGCTTATGCATACGCAGTAGGTACTCTGCAAGCGATCGTTAACAACGCTCTGCACACTACTGATAAGAACTACCTTCAGGAGTCTATTAACTCTAGCTACGAGTACTTCTCAAAGGAGCTTGCAGCGTAACACCTAACAACAAAAAGACATGAACACTAAGACAATCCTAACAGCTATCACTCTTGCTCTTCTCTGTACAGCTGCAGCCAAGGCTCAGAACTACTCACAGAACTACAATCAGAATGGAACCTATACAGGTGCCAATGGCCGGACAACTTCCTACAATAACAATACAACTTACCAGGCAGGAGCTGGAGGATGGATGGGCACGGGATGTCCTTCGACACTTGGATGGGTGATCTTTGGAATCAACGCAGTCCGTGGTGCAGCAAGCGGCCAGCCAATCCCTACTCCTACAGCAATGGGATCAGGAGGAGGCTACTACAACGGTGGAGGCTACTACAACGGTGGAGGATGCTACGGAGCAGGCATGTACGGCCAGTCCTACACTACACAGACCTACAGAGCAGGCTGGGGAGTAACTCCCTACTGAGTTGACCTGTCCGGTCCAATCTCTTATACTGTACTCATGATTAAGAACACCACCCCCACTCAGGACCAGATCGAACTCGCCGGCTACCTCCTCACGAGGGAAGTCACCTTCACTGAAGAGTGCCTGGCAGATCCTAACATTCAGTGGTTTGCGGTGGCTAGCCATAGCCTGGAAGAGATCATGGGGCTAGAGGAGTATCGCAGCGGCTATGCGGACATCGCTGAGTACGAGTATCAGGAGGACCTGATTGAAGCCAAGGAGTCACGCAAGAACTCTTACTACGATTACGACATGGCAGAGCGTGCCTGGTTCGAGGAGGAAGAGAAGGCCCACCAGGTGGCTCTTCAGAGCCTGGTCCATTCCTCCTATGAGCCCTTCTCTGTAGGGCTCCCTCTCTAAGAGGTTGCCTTGTCCGGTCCAATCTCTTATACTGTACTCATGATTAAGAACACCACCACGATCAGAGAGCTCAAAAAAGGCCAGACATTTAAGACGGAGCTTGGAACGTACATCTGCACGAGGCCCTACTGGCCTGATGCTCGCAATCCGTCTTATAGAGCAGCAGCCATCAACGTGATCGAAACCTCTGTGCCAAATGTAGTTCCAGGCCAGGGAGTTACTTTCAACCACAGAACCAAGGTAGAGCTCATCTGAGTTGCCTTGTCCCTTCCAATCTCTTATACTGTACTCATGATTAAGAACACTCCAGTGAACAACCCTATCAACATTCCTCTCCTCTTGCTCGGTATGGCTACAGTAGTAGTCTGGATCGTAGTACTTGCTAACATCTAATACTCATGAACAACACTAAGACTCTCAACGACTTATCAAAGGCTGAGCTCATCAAGGAGATGAATGTACTCAAGCAGGCCTTAGCTCTTCCAGCTCTTACGGAAGCATCCAAGCACTTACTAGAAGATATGATCTACTGTGCCAAGCATGTGCTCATGAGCAGGCAGGAAGAGAGAGCATAGGAAGATCAGGAGGTCCTGCACAGGTGTAAAGGATGTGGAGGTGTCTGAAAAAGGTGAGGCCATTTAAAAAAAAGCAAGTTGTTTAAAAAAAGTCAGGTTAAGTGAGAAAAAGTTTGGCTGTCAAAATTTCTTATAAGGATATAGATAGCTATATAGGTAGTGAGACTATAGTCGGAAGCTCAAGCTCTATATCAAAAACCTTCTATATAAATCCCGTTTTCAAAAAATAATTTTTTTAGGCTCTAGCATTTTGAAATTCCTATATAGGATTTTTGGTGGACTTCTCTTTTAATACTTGTAACGGATTCCCTCATATAGAGATCCTTTAGATTCATTATCAGTAGCCCAAAGAGGTTGTAAATTTAAAAAATGAAAACATTTCTTTTGTTCTTCTAGATCCTCTAAATTAAACGCAGAGCAAGGAATTATGTGATCTATATGCCATCCTCTTTTAGTGTTATTATCCCAATTCATTCCTTCTAAGAAGAGAGACTCAAGATGTTTCCTTGCTTCCTCTACTGTACATCCTAAAAGTTCCTCCGAACTAGTTCCTTTAACGTGACCCCCTTCTCTTAGAGCCACACCTGAGATCGACTAAGAAGCATTTCTCTATTTTCAACATAATATTCTTTTCTCCGCTTTTTGTATGCTTCGGAATTATTTCCACGTCTTTCCTTTTCTTGTTTGTTTAGTATATCCTTGTTTTGTTGATAATAAAGTCGAGATCTTACTAATCTTTTATGTTTGTTGCGATAATAAGATTCTCTACTCTTTTTATTGAGATCTTCTCTTTTATCTATTTCATTCATATATATGTACTTTATGTTGAAAACTCTAAAATATCAAATAAGATAATAACATGTACACAAATCAACCTGCTAATAATATTCATCCTCAACCAGAGTTCGTAGAAGGCCAAGGATGGCGTGTGAGAGGCATTCGTCAGGCACAGACCTTTGAACAAACCTTTGAAACAGAAAGAGACGCTCGATGGTTCATTAGAGGATTTGTATTTGCCACTTCTCGTAATCTCGTCTAATGGATCGTAAAGCTGCAGAAGACATCGAAAAGACTTCTCAGGACCTGCACAAGGTTCACTTAGAGCTTATTCATCTCTCTTCTATCATGAAGCTCCAGCTAGAACAAGAGAGATTTACTACTTCCATCCTTGTATGGATTCTCTGCGGAGTCCTTGCAAATCTTCTTGTAATTACTCTTCAGGTTTTGATCTTTCACAAGTAGTACATGAAAAATAAAGAGATTAGTATAAATACTCTTATGTCTACTACAGTCAATAATAAAGACTCTCAGCTCATTGCTGAAGCTTATAACAAAGCTCGTTCTTCTCACGGAATGGCTCATTATGATCGTCCAACCAATGCACCTGGTCCTCGTCCTGGTTACGATGCTATTCAGAATACAATTGACGCTAAGCTTGCAGCTAAGCCTGAAAGTCTCAAGAAGTTTACTGTAGAGATTCTTTATCCTAATTTTGTAAATGGAGTTAATAATGGTTTCAAGTCTCATCCTAGATCCCCTGATATTAGAACTGTTTATGCTTCTTCAAAGGAAGAAGCTCTTGCTAAGCTCAATAGCGGAGGAGACAAGGACGTTAATAGCTACAAGATTGATGACGGAGTTCCAGCTGACGCTCAAGAATATGCTCGACATCAAGCTCATGAAGAGACAATGACAAGTAATTATGATAAGTCCACTAAGAGTGGGTCTTACATGGGTGACTAGAATTTAAATAACTATATGGCTAAGAACGAGCCAAATCCTAGAGAGTTCGAACTTTACCTTATAAAGCGAAGCACTTCTAACCTCTACTGGGATGGGAAAGGTTTTACTCTGAAAGACAAGAAGAAAGCTATATTGTGTGAGTTTCGCCTCTTGCATGAACTTCAATGGAAGTATCAGGACCTTGAATCTAAGATAATTCTCGCTGATTGGAGAGATGATAACTCTTGGAAACATCTTGTTCCTTCTAATAAATAATCCCATGAAGCTTCTAATCAAAGATACTTTTGTTGAATTTGTTGGGGAATTTATGAAGCTCCCTTGGCAAGTTCGTAAGGACATACTTTCTGAGTATTCGCAGGGAAGCGTTGAAAAGAACCTCCGATGTTTATTTGAAGATATCGTAAACGACGTTGTTGATCCTTCTGAGTGGAAGAGTCTTCTTAAAGATCTTTCTTCCGAAGATTAAGTTTGGAAGACCAGAGGCGCGCGTTGCGCTTCGCGCCGGGAATTGCCTCCCGCGCGTGAAATTTGTACAGGAATAGCTTAAATAAAGAATATGATCAAGAAGAAAGACTACGAACTGATTGCTGAAGCTTACCAAGCAATCTTAGAAGCAAAGATGCCCTGCACCTGTACTTGCAAGTCCTGTAAGGACGGAGATTGCAAGAAGTGTAATTGCAAGAAGTGCGAATGTAAGGGATGTAAATGCGTCAAAGAAGAGTCTCTTAACGAGTGCTGGGAAAAGATGTCTGCCCCTCAAAAGACAGCAGTCGAAAAGATTCTCCACACAAGCAAAGGATATAAGCTCGGAGATAATGCTTGGAATGAAGACAAGAAGACCGTAGCTCTTTCTCACGAACTT
>Ga0114962_10001265_pt1 | contig 21995 bp, 22 predicted proteins | sample C_130820_MF_Meta_FD_87017 | JGI IMG/M metagenome (GOLD analysis project Ga0114962, IMG submission 87017) | Freshwater microbial communities from Lake Croche, Canada to study carbon cycling - C_130820_MF_MetaG | ecosystem: Environmental > Aquatic > Freshwater > Lake | place: Lake Croche, Canada... | reverse complement strand
GGACTTTGGATTGAAGGCAAAATCAGCGCTTTCGATAACTTACTGGTTTCCAAGGATAACAAGCATGACCTCTCAGATTGTGGTGCAACCCAGCGGACGCAGTTTCACCGTGGAGGGCGATGAAACTTTGCTTGCTGCGGGTATTCGCCAAGGCTTGAACATGCCCTATGGTTGCAAAGATGGCGCCTGCGGTTCTTGCAAATGCAAAAAAATCAGCGGCCAAGTGCAGTTGGGGACTTACCAAGCCAAAGCACTGAGCGCTGAAGAACTTGCCCAGGGTTGGGTGTTGACCTGTTGCGCCACGGCCCTTTCGGACGTGGTGCTCGAATCCAAACAAGTCAGTTCAGCCGACGCCTTGCCCATGAAAAAAATGCCGGTTCGCATTGCGGCCATGGAAAAAATGTCGCCCGATGTGATGCGCGTCTTTTTGCAACTGCCCGCCACCGAGGTCATGCAGTTTCACGCGGGTCAGTACATCGAATTTTTGTTGCGCGACGGCTCGCGCAGGGCTTATTCCATGGCGAACGCACCGCACACCTTGGACCCTGAGTCGCCCAAACTGGAACTGCACATACGCCATATGCCGGGTGGCAAATTCACCGACCAAGTGTTTGGCGCGATGAAAGAAAAAGACATTCAGCGCATTGAGGGGCCGCAGGGAAGTTTTTACCTGCGAGAAGACAGCGCCGCGCCCATGGTGTTGTTGGCCTCAGGCACCGGCTTTGCCCCCATCAAAGCTTTGCTGGAACATATGCAACACAAGGGCATCGCCCGCCCCACACGCTTGTATTGGGGTGGGCGCCGGCCGTCAGACTTGTACCTACATGACTGGGTGCTCGCGCAATTGGCCACCATGCCGCATGTGCAATACATACCTGTGGTGTCGGATGCTTTGCCCGAAGACGCGTGGACAGGCCGAACCGGTTTTGTACACAAGGCCGTCTTGCAAGACACGCCTAATTTGAGCGCTTATCAGGTGTATGCGTGTGGTGCGCCCATCGTGGTGGACTCGGCCCGCAAAGACTACATCGCCAGCGGGTTGGCTGAAGACGAGTTCTTCGCAGATTCATTCACCAGCGAAGCAGACAAAGCCAACGCTTAAAGCCTAAGGTTTGCGTGCCTGACTATTTTTCTCACGCAGCAAGCGCATTTTTTCGGCAATCTTGATCTCTAAGCCCCGCTCCACGGGTTCATACAGCGTGGGCGGCGACATGCCATCGGGCCAATAACTCTCGCCGGCGGCAAACGCATCGGGCTCGTCGTGGGCGTAGCGATAGGCTTTGCCGTAATCTAAATCTTTCATCAAGGCGGTAGGCGCGTTGCGCAAATGCAGTGGTACTGGGCGGGTACCCTCGGACTTGATGAGTTTTCGCACGCTGTTGTAGGCCTTGTAAACCGCGTTGGACTTGGGTGCAACCGCCAAATACACCACACATTCCGCCAAAGCCAGTTCACCTTCTGGGCTGCCCAAACGCTCGTAAACCTCGGCGGCGTCCAAAGCCAAGCGCAAGGCACGCGGGTCGGCCAAGCCAATGTCTTCAGCGGCCATTCGGATCATGCGCCGAGCCATGTATTTGGGCTCGGCGCCGCCGTCGAGCATGCGTACCAGCCAATACAGCGCCGCGTCGGGGTCAGAGCCACGCACCGATTTATGCAAAGCACTGATGCTGTCGTAAAACTGCTCGCCGCCCTTGTCATAGCGGCGCATGCGCTCGCCCAGCACCTTCATCAACCACTCATCGGCAATCAGCGTACGTTTATCGGCAAGTGCAGCCACCGCCAAAGTCTCCAAAGTATTGAGCAAACGCCTGGCGTCGCCATCGGCATAAGCAATCAAACGGTTTTGCGCTTCTTCAGTCAGCGCAGGCACTGCATCAATGGCGTGCGCCTTGGCCACGATGAGCGCCAAATCAATTTCAGACAAAGGCTGCAGCACATACACCGCAGCCCTCGACAACAGCGCGGAGTTCACTTCAAAGGATGGGTTCTCGGTGGTCGCGCCAATAAAGGTGAACAAGCCAGATTCGACATGCGGCAAGAAAGCGTCTTGTTGGCTTTTGTTGAAGCGATGTACCTCGTCGACAAACACGATGGTGCGTTGGGCCTCCAAGCCATTTCGTGCCGCTTGGGCTTGTTCCACCGCTTCGCGAATTTCTTTCACACCCCCGAGTACCGCGCTGATAGCCAAAAATTGTGCGTCAAAGGCGTCGGCCATAAGCCTTGCGATGGTGGTTTTGCCCACCCCTGGCGGCCCCCACAAAATGCAGCTATGGGGCTGTCCCGACTCGAAAGCCACACGCAGCGCCATGCCCTCACCCAAAATTTGCTGCTGACCAATCACCTCACCCAAACTGCGCGGGCGTAGGCGCTCGGCAAGCGGGGTATGTGTCAAGGCCGCACCACATCCGCACCTTTGGGCGGCACAAAAATAAATTGCGTTAAGGTTAAATTGCTGGGGTTCAATTCAACCCGCTCAAAACGAATGAGAGACCGATTGCCAAAAGCGTCCGTGATGTCTAGCTGGCTCAACACCACCTGCCCCGCATCGGGTCGCAAACCAATGCGCACGATTTGCAAGCTCGTGTCTTTGGTTTTGGGTGTGGCCAACACCCAGTCAATACCTTCTTCTGAAGGTGCGGCCTTCAAAGTGAATTCTTTACCTAAGCTGGCCAAGTCTTGGGCTGAAGCAATCAAAGCGGCCGGCGTACTGCCTAAAGTTTGCGCTTGGTTACGCACAGTCACTTGGTTCAAGTCGGCATCAAACAACCACAGCTGTTGACCATCAGCCACAATATTTTGCACATAGGGTTTGCTGTAATCAAAGCGAAACACGCTGGGGCGGATGAAAGCAAACACGCCCGACGAGGTTTTGGGTTTGGCGGGTCGCCCTTCTTTGGCGGGAGCTGCCACCACTTGCACAAAGTCTGCGCGCAAACTGCGAGTGGATTTTAAAAATTGCGCCAAGGTGTCCAGGCTGTCGGCGTGTACCGCCCCCATGCTCAGCAGCAAAAAAGCAGCAAAAGTAAAACCCCGTTTTTTGTTCATTCTGAGTGGGTAGGCACCAAAATTTCACGTTGCCCATTGGAGCTCATGGAACTGACCAAACCGGCTTTTTCCATGTCCTCCACCAAACGCGCAGCGCGGTTGTAACCAATTTTCAAATGCCGTTGAACCAAGGAAATACTGGCTTTGCGGTTTTTTAACACCACCTCCACGGCTTGGTCGTACAGCGGGTCTTTTTCACCCGATATATCGCCAAACAAATCGGGACCCTCAGAGCCAGCTTCCACTGTGCCGCCTTCGAGTACGCCTTCGATGTAATTGGGCTCGCCTTGGGTTTTTAAATAGCTCACCACGCGATGAACTTCGTCGTCACTGACAAAGGCGCCGTGCACGCGTATGGGGAAACCTGTGCCGCTGGGCAAATACAACATGTCGCCCATACCAAGCAGTGCCTCAGCACCCATTTGGTCAAGAATGGTGCGACTGTCAATCTTGCTGCTCACCTGAAAAGCGATACGGGTGGGGATATTCGCTTTGATCAAACCGGTGATGACGTCCACACTCGGGCGTTGGGTGGCCAAAATCAAATGGATGCCAGCCGCCCGCGCCTTTTGCGCCAAACGGGCGATGAGCTCTTCGATTTTTTTACCGACAACCATCATCAAATCGGCCAACTCGTCGATGACCACCACAATATGCGGCAAACGGTCCAGCGGTTCGGGGTCATCGGGCGTGAGACTGAAGGGATTGGTCAAAGACACACCGCTTTCACGCGCTTCATCGAGCTTGTGGTTATAGCCCGCTAAATTACGAACACCGAGCTTGCTCATCAGTTTATAGCGGCGCTCCATTTCACCCACGCACCAATTCAAACCATTCGCAGCTTGTCGCATATCGGTGACCACGGGTGCCAACAGATGCGGGATGCCTTCATAGACAGACATCTCCAGCATCTTGGGGTCGATCATCAGCATGCGTACGTCTCTGGCCTCGGCTTTGTAGAGCAGCGACAAAATCATGGCGTTGATACCCACCGACTTGCCTGAGCCCGTGGTGCCGGCCACCAAAACATGCGGCATCTTGGCCAAATCGGCAACCACGGGGTTGCCGCCAATGTCTTTGCCCAAGCCCATGGTGAGCATGGATTTGGCTTCGTTGTAAACCGACGAGCCCAAGATTTCGCTCAGACGTATGGTCTGGCGTTTGCTGTTGGGCAGCTCCAGCGCCATGAAGTTTTTACCCGGAATGGTTTCCACTACACGTATGGACACCATGCTGAGAGAACGCGCCAAATCTTTGGCCAAATTCACCACTTGCGAACCTTTGACGCCGGTAGCGGGCTCGATTTCATAACGGGTCACCACTGGGCCGGGAGCGGCGGCCAGCACTTTGACTTCAACACCAAAGTCGCGTAATTTTTTCTCAATCAAACGACTGGTGAACTCAATCGTTTCCGCGTCCACTGGGTCGAGCTTGAGTTGAGATGCGTCCAGCAATTCAACCTGCGGTAGGCGCGAATCAGGCAAGTCGTTGAACAAAGGCTTTTGCCGCTCGCGCGCCACACGCTCACTTTTGGGGGGTGCAGGTTCGGGCTCGACCACGATACGCACCGGATGCACAGGCATGTCAGCGTTTTCATCGCGCTCCCAGACCATGTCTTTTTCACGCGCACGTGCAGCCGCCTCGCCCAGCGCCAAGTCTTGTGCAATTTCACGCTTCTCACGTTGTTGCTGGATAAAGCCATCAATGGCTGACCCCATTTTTTCCGCAACTTGAATCCATGAGAAACGAAATACCCAGGACAAACCAATCACCATGAACACGATGAATACCAAGCCAGAGCCATTAAAGCCCAGCCATTTGTCGGCCGAACTGCCCACCAAAAAACCAAGGATGCCGCCCGCATGATGGCCAGGCAACTGCGCTTCAAAGCGGTAAAGACGGGTGTACTCCAAGCCGGTGCTGGACAACAGCAGCATGACCAAACCGCTCCAAAAAGCCCAGCGGGTCAAGCGCCAAATCTGCGGGTCGGTCGCAACAGCTTCTTCAGCGCGCAATCGATTGGCCAAAGCAGACAACCAACTGACCAAACCTGCCAAATAACACCAAAATACGGAATATCCGAGCAGAAAAAACGACAGGTCGCTGACCGCAGCACCAATGCGTCCGCCCCAGTTACGAATAACAGGATTGGCACCTGAAGTTGTCCAAGCAGGGTCCAGCGCAGAGTGGCTGAGTATGGCCAAAAGCCAAAAAAGTAACACCACGAATCCAACTGCCAAGGCGATTTCTTGGATGAACCGCTGAAAACCTGTCATTTCCGCAGGCTTTTCACGCGAGTTGTTGAGGGTGTGCAATGAGTATGTCATGACAGAGTCCAAGCTTAACAGGAGCTTGCAAGCAATCTGCAGGCGCAAAGCCTAAAATCACCTCTTCCCGTGCGGCAATGCCTGCCCACGCTTTAGGCTTAAAAGAATCGATTTCATGACATCCCCCCAACACAGCAAAGTACTTATTTTGGGCTCTGGCCCTGCCGGCTACACCGCTGCGGTTTACGCCGCCCGTGCCAATCTCAAACCCACACTCATCACAGGAATGGCGCAGGGCGGTCAACTCATGACCACCACCGAGGTGGATAACTGGCCCGCCGATGTCCATGGCGTGCAAGGCCCAGACCTGATGCAGCGCTTCTTGGAGCATGCGCAGCGTTTCAATACGCAAATGGTTTTCGACCACATCAACAAGGTGGATTTTTCTAAACGACCCTTCACTTTGGTAGGTGACAGCGGCACTTACACCTGCGACGCGCTCATCATCGCCACGGGTGCATCAGCCAAATACCTCGGACTGCCCTCAGAGCAGACGTTCATGGGCCGCGGTGTTTCGGGTTGCGCCACCTGCGACGGTTTTTTCTACCGAGACAAAGTTTGCTGTGTGGTGGGTGGCGGTAATACCGCCGTGGAAGAAGCCTTGTACTTGTCCAATATCGCCAGCAAGGTGCATTTGATTCACCGCCGCGACAAATTCAAGGCCGAGGCCATCATGATTGACAAGCTGATGGACAAGGTTGCTAACGGCAAAATTGTGTTGGAACTTCACAGCGTACTGGAAGAGGTGCTGGGTGACCCCTCAGGCGTCACAGGTGTGCGATTGAAAAGTACTTTAGACAACAACACCCGCGACCTGGATGTTCATGGATGCTTCATTGCCATTGGACATCAGCCCAACACCGGTATTTTCGAAGGCCAATTGGCCATGAAAGACGGTTACATCATCACCCAAAGCGGCTTGCAAGGCATGGCTACACAAACCAGTGTCCCCGGGGTTTTTGCTGCTGGCGATGTGCAAGACCACATATACCGACAAGCCATTACCAGCGCAGGCACAGGTTGTATGGCGGCCTTGGACGCCCAGCGGTTTCTCGAGCAATAAAGGCTTGCCAACGCCCTACAAGGGTTTCAGGCTACAATGTAAGGCTCTGAGGATTTCATCCGAGGGTTACCGCCCCCTTTTTTGGCGAGGTTAAGTCTGGCAACTTTGGTTGGCAGGCTGTTACATCAAGGAGTGTCTGAATGGCACGTGTATGTGAAGTTACGGGCAAAGGCCCCATGGTTGGAAACAATGTTTCCCACGCCAACAACAAAACCAAGCGTCGTTTCATGCCCAATCTGCAGTACCGCCGTTTCTGGGTGGAAACCGAGAATCGTTGGGTACGTTTGCGCGTTTCCAGCGCTGCATTGCGCTTGATCGACAAAAAAGGCATTGACGTCGTGCTCGCAGACATGCGCGCTCGCGGCCAAGCTTAATTTTCACCGACTTCGAAAGGACTTCATCATGGCTTCCAAAGGCGGACGCGAAAAAATCAAGCTTGAATCAACAGCTGGAACTGGTCACTTCTACACGACCACCAAAAACAAGAAAACCATGCCCGAAAAAATGCTGATCATGAAATTTGATCCCAAGGCTCGCAAGCATGTGGAATACAAAGAAATCAAGTTGAAGTAATTCAGCAACTGATGAAAAAAACCCGCTTAGGCGGGTTTTTTTATGGGTGTTTCAACGTCGCCAGCGGTAATAGCCTAAGCCGAAATTGAACGTGAAAGGCAGCGGATTGCCATAGTAATAAGGCGGCGAGTAGGGCATGACATAGACAGGGTTGCTCAATACCTGAGGCGGGCTTTGCAAATAAATGACCTGCGGCGCTGGTGGCAAAGGAGGAACCGGCGCGGAAGCTGAAAAAGTAGGGTTGATTTGCAAAGTGACGAAAGCCCCTGGATCTTGGGGCATTTGCACTGTGTACTGCTTGCCGGCGAATTCATAAACGACATTGAAGACGGTAGACATAACCACCTCGCCGTTGCTGTTGACGGTGTTGGTAGGCAAATAGCTGGGGGTTGTTGAAAGCACTCTTGCTTGCTCCTGCGCCCACAAAGAGGTAAGGGAGAAGCATATAAATAGAGTTATAAACCGAACAGATACGAAGATTGGCATAAAGGATTTGGCTAAGCCAAGAGTCTTTGCAGACCGTGATTTTCAGGGCGATCAAGCCACAAGGCAAGCCCTGAAAATCAGGTCAATAGCTTTACGTGCTTATTTCACGGCAGCCGCAGGCGCTTTGGCTGCAGTGGTCATCTTTTCTTTGGTGACTTTAGAAGCTTTGTGCTTTTTGTCTGCAACAGCTGATTTGACAGCTACAGGGGCTGCTGCAGTAGCGGCAGGGCTTGCAGTTGGTGCGGCAGGTGTGGGTAAAGAGGAAGCTGCAAACACGCTGGCTGCAAAAACACCGGTGATGAGGGTAGCAATAACTTTTTTCATTTGTCGTCCTTTGGGTTGGTTGAAATGTCCTCCAAAACTTTGGAGTACATCTTCAACGCCAAGCCATTCAGGCTTGTTGACCCAAATAAAAATTTATTTAGGTCAACTGAAATTATTTTTCTACGTTGATAGCCCCCTCAAGCAGCCAGCAAGTGAGATGGGTTAGCCCATGCGGGCAGCACGCAATTGCATTGAAAAATCACGCAAGGCTGTCACGCCACTGGTTTCTGCTCGTTTGCACCACGCTTGTAATTCAATAGCCAACTGAGCTCGATTGGCATGGGTGTTGAGCCACATTTGACGCAACTCTTCACGCATACCGACCATGGTGTTGACATCGGGCAGTGCGGCACGCGCCAGCGCGAGTTGGGCGCGGAATTTTTCAGGCACCTGCAATTCATCACGGTGCATCCAGCGCTTGGCAGCGGCCAATGCGGCATGCGTGGGTAATTGGGGCAAGCTTGCAAGCTCTTGTTTCAAAGCCAGTTTGAGTTGGCGCGCGAAGCCGGCCATCACCTCATAACGGTTGGCAATCAAGGCCTCCAGCGTTTTCTCATCAGCCACGGCTTGTGCTTGGGCGTAATGCAATTTGGGTGGGGTTTTCTTCACCGTGGCCAAGCCAACTGTTTCCAAGATTCGGATGTACAGCCAGCCAATGTCGAATTCGTAGGGTTTGACAGAAAGCTTGGCTGAGGTGGGATAGGTGTGGTGATTATTGTGCAACTCTTCGCCGCCAATCAAGATACCCCAAGGTGAAATATTGGTACTGGCGTCGGGTGCTTCAAAGTTACGGTAACCCCAGTAGTGGCCAAAACCATTGATGACGCCAGCAGCGGTGACGGGGATCCACATCATTTGCACTGCCCACACGGTCAAGCCAATCGCGCCAAACAAAGCCAAGTCGATGACCATCATCAAGCCAACGCCCTGCCAAACAAATTTTGAATACACATTGTGCTCAAGCCAATCATCAGGGGTGCCGTGGCCATATTTGCGCAAGGTTTCTTCATTGGCCGCTTCCACGCCATACAACTCAGCGCCTTGCCAAAATACTTTTTGAATGCCAAACACCTGCGGGCTGTGCGGGTCATCTTCAGACTCGCATTTGGCGTGGTGTTTTCGGTGAATCGAAGCCCAAGCCTTGGTGGTCATGCCCGTGGTCAACCACAGCCAAAAGCGGAAAAAATGCGCTGGCAACCAGTGCAAATCGAGTGAGCGATGGGCTTGGTGGCGGTGTAAAAAAATGGTGACCGATGCAATCGTGATGTGCGTCATCACCAATGTGAACAACACCAACTGCCAAGCAGTTAAATGCCATGTGCCATAGGCGAGCCAGTTCATGAGCAGATCTAACCAAGGCCAAGAGGGCAACAACATAGAAATCCTTCAGTACAAATTAATTTTGATTTTAAGCCGCTTGCCACACAGCAGCAAAAAAGCCGTCGGTGGCGTGACGGTGCGGCCACAGACGCAAATACAAACCATCGACGGTACACAAACTGGCCGCTTGATCCACCTCAAGTTCGCTTAAAACCTCGCTCACCAGAAGCGGTTTGAAATCGGGGTGAGCGGCGCTGAAAGCTTGGGCAATCTGCTCATTTTCTTCGGGCAACAAACTGCAAGTGGCGTAAACCAAGCGTCCCCCAGGTTTGAGTAACTTTGCGGCGCTGTCCAAAATCGCGGCTTGCTTAACGCTGAGTTCCTCTACCGACAGTGGAGTTTGACGCCATTTCAAGTCGGGGTTGCGTCGCAATGTTCCCAAGCCGGTACATGGCGCGTCCACCAACACCCGGTCCATCTTGCCGCGCAAGCGTTTGATGCGCTCATCGCGTTCGTGGGCAATGGCCACAGGATGAATATTGGATAAACCACTGCGCGCCAAGCGCGGCTTCAAAGCATCTAAACGGTGTGCTGAGGTGTCGAAAGCATACAAACGGCCGGTGTTGCGCATGGATGCACCCAGGCCTAAGGTTTTGCCGCCAGCGCCAGCGCAAAAATCGGCCACCATTTCGCCGCGCTTGGCATCCACCAGCAACACCAACAGTTGTGAGCCCTCATCTTGAACCTCGATGATGCCCTTTTCAAAAAGCGCCAGCTTGCTGAGGTTGGGCTTGGCGTTCATGCGCAAGCCCCAAGGGGAATAGGGGGTGGGCTGAACAGTGATGTTGTGCTTTTCAAGTTCATCTTGAACATCTGCGCGTTTGGCCAGCATGGTGTTGACCCGCACATCCAAGCCAGCCGTGTGCTGCAAGCTTTCCACCAGAGGCCAAAACTCCTCGCCCAGTTGGGCTTGTAAAGCTTCGTCCAACCATGGTGGCAGATTGTGTCTGTGGGGAGCCAAGAATGCGTCATCGGTAGCGGCATCGCAGTCTGCCAACCACTTGAACTCCATGTCGCTCATGGCGGCCTTCATGAAACCACGGTCACCATGGGTGGCTTGGGGTTGCTGCAATTTGGCTTGGGTGTCTAAGTAAGCGGCCCATCCCAAAATAGCCAGGCGCCGCTCTTTCACGCCGGTGCCGGATTTACCCAAGTGCTCGAACCGCAGTTTTTGGCGCAACACGTTGTAGCCGGTTTCAGCCAACACGCCGCGCTCACGCGGCCCCAAGGCCATTTGTTTACGTTGGTCACGAAAGAATTTGGAAACCACACTGTCGGCAGGGTGGTCAAAGCGAAGCAACAAACGGGTGAGTTCAGTGCAGGCGTCTAACAAGGCTTTTGGATGCATGCAGTGATTATCGGCTTTGCCAGAAAGCTTTATGCTTGGATGACCATGTCCGACACCGACCTCCCTCCTTTGCCCGCACTTAAGCTGGGGCCCTACCGTCACTACAAAGGCCAGCTGTATGAAGTGCTGGGTGTTGTGCGCCACAGCGAAACCCTAGAGCCTTTGGTGCTGTACCGAGCCGAGTACGGCGAGCGCGGACTTTGGGTTCGCCCGTTTGCGATGTTCACCGAAGAAGTGGTGATTGAGGGTTTGAAGCAGCCGCGCTTCACGCCTCTCTAACTTTAAGCAAACACACCTGCGGTTTCTTGCATATGCGCCGACACCTCGCCCAAGTGGTGCAAGCTGTCGCCCAAGCTCAGTTCGATTTGCGTTAAACGTTTAAAGCAATGGCTGACGATGTACTCGTCGGTCACGCCAATGCCGCCGTGCAGTTGCACCGCTTCTTGGGCCACATGGCGAGTGGATTGGCCAATTTGGTATTTGGCCCGCGACACCGCCAAACTGCGCTCGGCGGCAGGCGTATTGAGTTTGAGCGTGGCGTAGTAGCTCATGGATCGGCCAAGCTCGAGTTGCATTTTCATGTCAGCCACACGGTGTCGCAGCGCCTGAAAACTGGCAATCGCCACACCAAACTGTTTACGTGTGTTCATGTACTCCACCGTGAGGCCCAAAGTTTTTTCCATCAAACCCACGGCCTCGGCGCATAAGGCAGTGGCTCCTACATCGACCGCCAATTGCAAAGCGGCCAAACCTTCAAGGCTGATGAGTTGCGCGTTGGCGTCTTTCAAATGCAGTTCACTCATGCGACTGCCGTCTTGCGCAAGGTAAGCGTGGGTGGTGTCGGTGGCCGCACTGCGTGGCACCAAAAACAGCGCTTGTTTGCCGTTCACGGTGGCTGGCACCAAAAAACCTTGGGCATGGTCACCGGCGGGAACCAAGCTCTTGTGACCATTGATGTGCCAAGCCGTGCCTACTTGTTTGGCGGTGGCTTGGCATTTGTGCAGGTTGTAGCGCGCACCTTTTTCATGGTGGGCCAATACCAACCGAGCGTCGCCACCGACCAAGCGGGGAAGCCATTCGGTTTTGAGGGCAGCAGGTGCAAAAGCTTGCAACACCGAGGTGCACATCCATGTGTGGGCCAAGGGCTCCATGACCATGCCACGACCCAGCTCTTCCATGACCACCATGCCCTCGGTGGGCCCCATGTTCATGCCGCCGTAGGTGTCTTGCACATACAGACCACATAAACCTAGCTCGGCCATGGCTTGGTAGGTGCTGGCAGAAAACCCACCACCTGCCACCACACTGCGGCGCTCGTCAAAGCTGTAGGCCTTGTCGACCCATTTGCGAACCGCGTCGCGTAACTGTTCTTGTTCGTCTGAAAAATCAAAGTCCATGGTTCACCCCAAAACGGTTTGCGCAACGATATTGCGTTGCACTTCATTCGAGCCACCGTAAATGGTGGTCTTGCGCATATTGAAATACGTGGAAGCCAAAGGGGCGCAATGTGCCGCGCCCACATGGTCGCCTTGCCAGCCTGCGTCCATCGCTTCTTGGATGAACGGCAAGGCAAAGGGCCCGGCGGCCATCATCATCAATTCGCTGTAGCGCTGCTGAATTTCAGAGCCGCGAATTTTCAACAAGCCTGCAATATCCAGTGACTGCTTGCCCGATTTCTCGGCGCTTAACACCCGCAGCACCATCATCTCTAGGGCACTCACATCAACTTCCAGCTTGGCGATTTCATCTCTGAACCGCATGTCCTCCCAAACGCCTTCTGTGTTGGCGATGCGTTTCAAGCGCTCGAGTTCGCGTTTGGCGCGGTTGACGTCTGCGATGTTGGTGCGCTCATGCGCCAGCAAAAACTTGGCATAGTTCCAGCCCTTGTTTTCTTCGCCAACCAAGTTCTCAGCGGGCACTTCCACATTGTCAAACCACACCTCATTGACTTCGCATTCGCCGTCCAGCAGCTTGATCGGACGCACGCTCACGCCCTTGGACTTCATATCGATCAACAAAAATGAAATACCGGTTTGCGGCTTGCCTTCGGAGCTTGTGCGCACCAAACAAAAAATCCACTCGCCAAACTGCGCCAAGGTGGTCCAGGTTTTTTGCCCATTGACAATGTATGTGTCACCCACTCGCTCGGCACGGGTTTTCAGTGACGCCAAGTCTGAGCCTGAACCTGGCTCGCTGTAACCTTGGCTCCACCACACGTCGCCGCTGGCAATGCCTGGCAAAAAGCGCTGGTGTTGCTCTGGCGTGCCGAAAGCCATGATGACGGGTGCCACCATCACGGGGCCAAATGGCACCACGCGTGGGGCGCCGGCCAAGGCACACTCTTCTTCAAACAGATGTTTTTGCACCGCGTTCCAGCCTGGGCCGCCAAACTCGGTAGGCCAGCCGTAGCCCAGCCAACCCTTGGCACCCAAAATTTTGGCCCAAGCCTGCATGTCTTCGCGGGTTAAGCGCAAGGCGTTGTGCACCTTGTGCGAGAGGGTTATAGGCAAATGCGCGTGCACCCATGTGCGCACCTCTTCGCGAAAAGCCTGTTCTTCAGGGGTAAAAGCCAAATCCATCAAAGGTCTCCGTTGCAATTTAGAACGACCGTGCTATTTTGCGCGATTTTGGGATGCCAGTGCGAATGCATGGTGATAATGACCAGTTATGCGCAATATTGTGATTCTTATTTCAGGCGGCGGCTCGAATATGCTGGCCATCGCCCAAGCCGCCCAACGCGAACACTGGCTAGAACGGTTTCAAGCGCGTATTGCCTGTGTGATCAGCAACCGTCCCCAAGCGGCAGGTCTGGCCAAAGCCGCTGATCTGGGTTTTGCCACGCAGGTGGTTGATCACACGGCCTTTGCAGGGCAGTCCCATCCTCGAGAGGCTTTTGACTCGGTATTGATGCAAGCCATCGATGCCCATCAACCCAGCTTGGTGGTGCTGGCGGGCTTTATGCGCATTTTGACGCCCGGTTTTGTGGTGCATTACCAAGGGCGGTTGCTCAATATCCACCCCTCACTTTTACCGGCATTCACAGGTCTGAACACCCATCAACGGGCGATAGATGCCGGTTGCCGTTTTGCCGGTGCCACGGTTCATCAGGTGACGGTAGATTTAGACGATGGGCCGATTCATGCGCAGGCCGTGGTGCCGGTAATGCTTGACGACACGGCAGACAGCTTGGCCGCGAGGGTGCTGACGCAAGAGCATTTGCTCTACCCGCAAGCGATTGCTGAGTGGCTAGGCCGCCAACCTTGAATTACGCGGCAAATGCGCGGTTAAAAATTCCATTTGGTCGGCAAGTATGCGGCGGTTACGCAAAATAAAGTCCTCCCACAGCGTGGGCACATAAGGCGTGTAAAGCAAGGGCATGCGGGCTTGTTCGGGCGTGCGATTGGCTTTGCGGTGGTTGCAAGCGCGGCAAGCGGTGACCACATTCATCCAAGTGTCCAAGCCGTGTTGACCAAAAGGGATGATGTGTTCGCGGGTGAGTTCGGTTTCGTGGAAATCATCGCCACAGTAAGCGCAGATATTACGGTCGCGGGCAAAGAGCTTGCTGTTGGTCAAGCCGGGCTTGAGGTCAAACGGGTTGATGCCTGGCACGCCCTTGGTGCCAATGATGCTGTTGACAGTGATGATGGATTGCTCGCCGGTGATGGCGTTGTGTCCGCCACGAAACACCGCGATTTGTGCGCCGGCTTCCCAGCGCACTTCCTCCGCTGCGTAGTGAATCACCGCTTGTTCCAGTGAAATCCAAGACTGCGGCAACCCTTGGGCTGACAGTTTCAACACCTTCAACATTCACCTCCCTAGAGATCAAAGCGAGCACTGACGTCGATTCCTAGACAATATACCTTGTTTTCATGAAACAACTTTCTCCAGCCAATCCAAGCCATGCACATCTTTCGCGGCATTCACCACCCCAAAATGGCAGCGGCCTGCGCTGTAACCATCGGCAATTTCGATGGCGTTCACCGAGGGCACCAAGCCATGTTGGCTTTGCTGCGCAATGAAGCACGTCATCGCGCCCTGCCCTCGTGCGTGATGACCTTCGAGCCGCATCCACGCGATTTTTTTGCCCAGCAACTTGGCAAGCCCGAGATAGCGCCGCCACGCATCGCCAGCTTGCGCGACAAGCTCGCCGAGTTAGAGGCTTGTGGCGTCGACCAATGCGTGATCATGCCGTTCAACCCTTGGTTGTCTGGTTTGACGCCGGACGAATTCGTGCAACAGGTCTTGGTGCAGGGCTTGGGCACCCGCTATGTGCTGGTTGGCGACGATTTTTGCTATGGCGCCAAGCGTGCAGGCAATTACGCCTCTTTGTCTGTCAGCGGGCAACATTTGGGGTTTGAAGTGGCACGAATGAACAGCTATGAAATTTCTGATTCAAAGGCTTTGGAGGGTCAAGCGACATCTAGCAGCCGCGTATCGAGTTCGGCAGTGCGGCAAGCTTTGCAGCACGGTGATATGCGTCGTGCTGCTCTCTTGCTGGGCCGACCTTATGCCTTGTCGGGCCATGTGATTCACGGACGCAAATTGGGGCGCGAACTCAACTGCCCTACATTGAATCTGCGCTTTGCGCATGCCAAACCCGCGGCCAGCGGTATTTTTGTGGCGCAAGTACATGGCCTGAGCGACAAACCGCTGCCTGGGGTGGCTAACTTTGGTGTGCGCCCCTCGCTAGACGCCAACGATGTCAACCGTGGACAGGTATTGCTGGAAACGCACTGCCTAGAGTGGCCAGCAAGCTTGGGCTCGCAAGGGGGCTACGGTAAACTCATCCGTGTAGAACTGCTGCATAAATTACACGACGAATTAACCTATGACAGCCTTGATGCACTTCAGCAAGGCATCGCCAAAGACTGCATTGACGCTCGTCAGTGGTTTCAAAAATGACCGATAAAACCCCTACCCCCGACACCCGTATCAATATGATGGATACGCCGTTTCCTATGCGCGGCGATTTACCCAAACGCGAGCCTGCTTGGGCCAAGGCTTGGACTGACCAAGGCTTGTACAAACAACTGCGCATGGCGCGGCATGGTCAACCGCTGTTTGTTTTGCATGATGGGCCGCCCTACGCCAATGGCAAGCTGCACATTGGCCACGCGCTGAACAAAGTGCTCAAAGACATGATTGTGAAAAGCCGTCAACTGGCAGGTTTTGACGCGCAATACATCCCCGGCTGGGACTGCCACGGCTTGCCCATTGAAAATGCCATTGAAAAATTGCATGGGCGAAAACTCAGTCGCGATGATATGCAGGCCAAGAGCCGCGCCTTTGCCACCGAACAAATTGAGCAGCAACGCGAAGACTTCAAACGTTTGGGCGTGTTGGGCGACTGGGAGCGTCCCTACCGCACCATGGACCCGGCCAACGAGGCCGGACAAATCCGCGCCTTCAAACGTGTGATTGAGCGAGGTTTTGTTTACCGTGGCTTAAAACCTGTTTACTGGTGCTTCGATTGCGGCTCGTCCTTGGCAGAGTTTGAAATTGAATACGCCGACAAGAAAAGCGACACCTTGGACGTGGCTTTTCTGTGCGCCCAGCCCGAGCAGCTGGCCAAGGCTTTTGGCCTTTCCAAACTCGACAAGCCAGCTTTTGCAGTCATTTGGACCACCACTGCTTGGACCATTCCCGCCAACCAAGCCCTGAACTTAAACCCCGAGTTGAACTACGCCTTGGTAGACACCGAACAAGGTTTGTACATCTGCGCCGAGAGCTTGGTGGAAAAATGTTTAGAGCGCTGGCAACTCAGCGGCCAAGTGATCGCCACCTGCAAGGGCCAAGCGCTGGACTTGATTGAGTTTGACCACCCGCTTTCACATGTGGACGCGGGCTTTCATCGCACCGCACCCGTGTATTTGGCCGACTACGCCACGGCAGACGACGGCACCGGCATCGTGCACAGCGCGCCCGCTTACGGCTTGGACGACTACAACAGTTGTTTGGCCCATGGCATGCACTACACCGACATCTTGAACCCGGTGCAAGGCAACGGCGCTTATGCCGCCGACTTTGCGCTGTTTGGCGGCCAGCATATTTGGAAGGCCGTGCCGGTCATTTTGGAAGCGCTGAAAAACGCCGGCCGATTGATGGCCACCCACGGCATCACCCACAGCTACCCGCATTGCTGGCGGCATAAAACACCGGTCATTTACCGGGCTGCCGCCCAGTGGTTTATCCGCATGGACGGGGGCGAGGGTGTGTTTACCACCCACAAAGCCCCCAAAACATTGCGTCAACTGGCGCTAGACGCCATCGAGCAAACCCAGTTTTATCCAGAGAACGGCAAAACCCGTTTGCGCGACATGATTGCCAACCGCCCCGACTGGTGCATTTCGCGCCAGCGCTCTTGGGGCGTGCCCGTCCCTTTCTTTTTGCACAAAGACTCGGGCGAATTGCATCCGCGCACCATGGCCATCTTGGACCAAGCCGCTGACATGGTCGCGCTTGGCGGCATCGAGGCTTGGAGCCGCGTGACGGTGCAAGACATCCTGAACCTTCCCGGCGACGATGCCAACAACTACACCAAGAGCACCGACATCTTGGAAGTGTGGTTTGACTCAGGCAGCACCTTCGAGCATGTGCTGCGTGGCAGCCACAAAGATGCTTACAACCGCGCACCGTTTCACGAGACCGGGCCCGAGGCCGACCTGTATTTAGAAGGCCATGACCAGCACCGCGGTTGGTTTCACAGCTCACTTCTTTTGGGTTGCGCCTTGTACGGTCGCGCACCCTACCGCGGCTTGTTGACCCACGGTTTTGCCACCGACGGCCAAGGCCGCAAGATGAGCAAATCACTTGGCAACACCGTGGTGCCGCAGGAAGTCACCGACAAGCTGGGGGCGGAAATCGTGCGCCTGTGGGTGGCCTCCACCGATTACTCCGGCGACTTGAACATCGACGAGAAAATTTTGGCGCGGGTGGTCGACACCTACCGGCGTGTTCGCAATACCTTGAAGTTTTTACTGGCCAACACCAGCGACTTTGATATCGCCAAAGACGCTGTGCCTTTGGCCGATATGTTGGAGGTGGACCGCTACGCCCTCAGCCGTACCGCGCAACTGCAAGCCGACATCGTGGGCCATTACAACGCCGAACGCGGTGTGTTCGAAGGTGGGCATTTCGGGGTGTACGAATTTCATCCTGTGGTGGCCAAGTTGCAAATCTTCTGCTCGGAAGACTTGGGTGCTTTCTATTTAGACGTGCTCAAGGACCGGCTCTACACCACCCAAGCCAGTTCGCATGCCAGACGCAGTGCACAAACCGCGCTGTGGCACATTACCCAAGCCATGCTGCGCTGGATGGCGCCGTTTCTCAGCTTCACCGCCGAAGAGGTTTGGCATGTCTTGGGGCTGGGCCCAACTGTCTTTACCAGCACCTATATGCAGCTCGCTTCACCTGATCCTGTCCTGTTGGGAAAATGGGCGCGCATCCTGAAACTGCGTGAAGAGGTGAATAAAGACATTGAATTGGTGCGTAGCCAAGGTTTGGTGGGTTCTTCTTTGCAAGCTGAAGTTGACCTCACCCTGCCTGCATCTGACTTGACCCTGCTGCAAAGCTTGGGCGAGGATGTGCGATTTGTGTTCATCATTTCTGCGTTGCGCTTGCACGCGGGCGATGCAGTGGGTATACAAGTGACGCCCTCCACCAACCCCAAGTGCGAACGCTGCTGGCACTACCGAGCCGATGTCGGGCACGATGCCACGCATCCCGCCTTGTGTGGCCGCTGTACCAGCAATGTGTTTGGTTCAGGTGAATCGCGCCTCGTGGCTTAATTGATGGCAAAACATCCAGCCCCTTCTGTGTTGCTCTGGCTAGGCATTGCCTTGGTGGTCCTGCTGTTGGATCAACTCACCAAGTTGCTCATCGTTGGCAGTATGAGCTTGGGTGACAGCCAAACACTCACCTCTTTTTTTAACTTGGTTCGTGTGCACAACAGCGGCGCGGCGTTTTCTATGCTCTCCAATGCTTCGGGTTGGCAGCGCTGGTTGTTCACCGGCATTGGCGTGGTGGCAACCAGTTTTATATTGTGGTTGCTGCGCAGCCACCCCACGCAAAAACTCTTTTGCTTTGCGCTGGCACTGGTTCTGGGCGGCGCTGTAGGTAATGTGATTGACCGCTTGGCCTACGGCCATGTGATCGACTTTCTCGACTTCCACTGGGACTGGCTAGAGCCTTTGTTTTTCCAAGGCCACTTTCCTGCTTTCAATGTGGCTGACAGCGCCATCAGCGTAGGCACGGCTTGCCTGATCGTGGATGAGTTGCTGAGGGTCCGCAAGAGCTGAAAGCTCCCGCAAACCCTGGTTAACTTATACCGTCAAGATTGTGCAGCCTGTGGTTTTGCGGGCTTCCAAATCTCGGTGCGCTTGTGCTGCCTCAGCCAAGGGGTAGCGCTGATCAATGTGTATCTTCACCTTTCCACTGCCCACCACCTCGAACAAATCTTCGGCCATTTGCTGGTTCACTTCGCGGGTGGCGATGTGGGTAAACAAGGTTTGGCGGGTGACATAAATAGAGCCTTTGGCACCCAAGATGCCAGGCGCAAAAGACGCAACCGGCCCTGAGGCATTGCCAAAACTGGCCATCAAGCCAAAGGGTGAGAGGCAGTTGAGCGACTTGTCCCAAGTGTCTTTACCCACCGAGTCGTAAACCACTTTCACGCCTTTGCCGCCCGTGATGTCTTTCACGCGGGCTTCAAAATCTTCTTTGGCATAGTTGATGACGTGGGCTGCGCCATTGGCTTTGGCCAAGGCACATTTTTCGTCGCTGCCCGCCGTGCCAATCAGTTGGTAACCCAGCGCTTTGGCCCATTGGCACGCAATCAAACCCACACCACCCGCAGCGGCATGGAACAAAATCAGGTCTCCGGCTTGCAAACCGGCTTGGGGCAAAGTTCGCTTGAGCAAATACTGCACCGTCAAACCTTTGAGCATCATGGCCGCACCGGTATCAAAGTCAATGTTGTCGGGCAATTTACATACATTTTTAGCCGGCATCACACGCTCTTCGCAATAGCTTCCTGGGGGCGCACTGGCATAGGCAGCGCGGTCGCCTGCTTTCAAATGCGTCACGCCAGCGCCCACGGCCTCGACCACCCCAGAAGCTTCCATGCCCAAGCCATGCGGCATCTCCAAGGGGTACAAACCGGTGCGGTGATAGACATCGATAAAGTTCAAGCCCACAGCCTTGTGGCGGATACGAATTTCCCCAGCACCTGGCTCGCCCACCGTCACATCGACGAGATGCAGTTCTTCAGGACCGCCGGGTTTGTTGAAATGAATAGCTTTGCTCATGCTTGTCTCCTGTAAGGCAGATACGAAAAGAAAAACGATATCCTCCCACGAATTTGGCGAGCTGTGGGTTAGAGTGTCACCCGCATGTCAGACAAGCTCACACCCACACCCCTGTTGACGCCAGCCACCATTGGCTTGTTGTTGTTGCCGCCCTTGGTCTGGGCAGGAAACTCTATTTTGGGCAGGGTGGTGGCGGACATGGTGCCACCCATCACCTTGAATTTTCTCCGCTGGCTGTTGGCCTTGCTGCTGCTCTTGCCTTGGGGTTGGCGCTTGCTGTTACCCAGCAGCGTTTTGTGGCCCTACTGGCGGCGCTACGCGGTACTCAGCCTCTTGGGCGTGGGTTGCTACAACAGCTTTCAATATTTGGCTTTGCACACCTCCACCCCCATCAATGTCACCTTGGTAGCTTCCAGCGTGCCAGTCTTCATGCTGGCCATGGGCGCTGTGTGGTTCAAACAACGCATTACCCGCCGGCAAATGCTGGGTGCTGCCATGTCTATCGCTGGTGTGTTGTGTGTGCTGGGGCGTGGCGACTGGCAAACCTTGCTGCAAGTCGAGTTGGTGATTGGCGACGTGTATGTGTTGATCGCCGTGCTGTGCTGGGCCTTGTACAGCTGGTTGCTGTCGCAACCTAAAGACCCACCCGAAATTCGCAGTAACTGGGTGAATTTTTTAATGGCACAGATGGTCTTTGGTGTGCTGTGGTGCGGCATTAGCACCGCCTTGGAATGGCAATTGAGCGCCAACCCGCATATTGACTGGGGCTGGCCGCTGGCGGCGGCGCTGCTGTACGTGGCGCTGGGGCCAGCGATCTTGGCCTACCGCAGCTGGGGCTTGGGGATTCAACGGGTGGGTCCAACTGTTGCTGGTTTTTTTGCCAACCTCACCCCCTTGTTTGCGGCGGTCATGTCCACCGTGCTGTTGGGTGATGCACCCCACCCCTACCACGCAGCAGCATTTGTGCTGATTGCTGGCGGGATTGTGGTGTCGTCTCAAAAATCTAATTAGTGTTGGTATTTATTTATATTCTTAAGTATTAATAATAATTTAATTTGTAACTTTTTAACATTAAATTTAATATTATTTTAAAATTTAATATTGTTAATATAAATTTAGTCATATTTATTGATATATCATATTTTTTAATTCAATTTAATTCACATTTTGATTAAAAAATATGCTTTCCAGAAGAATCTATATAAAGTTTTGCTGCGTCCTGTCCTTGTCGATGATGTCACTGAATATGCAGGCTCAGAACAAGCCTCCCTCGCCAGAAGACAAGGTATTGAGGGTTTTTGTAAAAACCGCTGACCGGTCAAACCCGCAACGCTTGGTAGCAGTGTGGGATTTGGCGAGTTTGAAAAAATTACCCCAAAAGACTTTCACCACCCAAACCCCTTGGTTCAAAGAACCCGTGACTTTCACCGGCCCCTTGGTGCGCGATGTGCTCGCCAACGCGCAAGTGAAGGGGAACATGCTGGACGCCATGGCGCTGGATGATTACAGATCCAAAATTCCTTTCAGCGACGTGATGAATGTTGATGTGATCTTGGCGCACTCCATCAATGGCGAACAATTGACCGCCAAAAACAAGGGGCCACTGTTCATCGTCTACCCGTTTGACAGCAAAAAAGAATTGCAAGCCGTGCTTTATTACCAGCGGTGCGTTTGGCAACTTAAATCTCTGATCGTTGAATAACCCACATCACATGTGGCCGCGCCTGAACACAGGGTCCTACAGCATCCGACTGTTTGTAGCGACCGCCGTCATTGCGGTGGCTACAGCCTTGCTTTTGACATTCCAGTTGATTCAAAGGCAAGCCCTGATCGATCAAAGCAAGCTGAAAGTGGATTCACAAGCCGCACCGGCTTTTTTACTTGACCGCGAATTTTTGCGTTTTCAGCATGCGCTGGAGTTGTATTTGTATAAAACCACTCCTGTGCCAAAGGAAGATGTGCTGCTGCGTTTGGACATGCTCGCCAGCAAAGTGGACATTGTTCGTGATTCACCCGGCTCGGCTTTCATCTTTAAAAATCCGGACAACATCGCCAGCGTTGAAAAGATCCAAGAAATTGTTCAGCGAGCGCAGCAAGCACTCAACCGACCTGAAAGCCGTTTCAGCGAATTACGCCAACTGCTT
>Ga0114962_10001264_pt1 | contig 22001 bp, 22 predicted proteins | sample C_130820_MF_Meta_FD_87017 | JGI IMG/M metagenome (GOLD analysis project Ga0114962, IMG submission 87017) | Freshwater microbial communities from Lake Croche, Canada to study carbon cycling - C_130820_MF_MetaG | ecosystem: Environmental > Aquatic > Freshwater > Lake | place: Lake Croche, Canada... | reverse complement strand
GCGGGACTTGCACGGGATCTAATATTTATAGTTGTTTTAAGCGGATGCAATTCACCAGTCGCCAGCCCCCGCCCATTGCCATGCAATTGGCACCGATGATCGACATTTTGCTGTTGCTGCTGAGTTTTTTCATTATTACCTGGCAGTTCACCCGCTCCGAAACCGAGTTATCGGTGGCGGTTCCCACCGCTGAGGAAGGCACCCAGAAGAACCGCTCGCGCGGCGAAATTATCATCAACATCCTCGGCGATGGCGCGGTGAAAGTCGAAGGCAGCCAAGTGACCTTGGAACAACTGCGCGACAAACTCAGCGCCGTGGCCAAACAATACAAGAACCAACCGGTGCGTATCCGCGGCGATGGCGGCGTCAATTACCAACGCGTCGTCGAGGTGATCGATACCTGCCAGAAGTCAGGTATTTGGAATATCTCCTTCGCCACCCAACGCCCGGAACCCGCCAAGTAATCCTGGCCGCCGGCCCCCTAGGTCGGTTCTCCCCTAACAACCATGCACCGTTTCCTTGCCATTTTCGTCGTTGCCTGCGGCACGCTGTATGCCCAGGCTCCGCGTGCCGAGCCGGTTGATTCGGGCTTGGTGGCGGATGCCGCCAACGATTTGTTCACCCGTGGCAAAAACCTCTACGATGCCGCCCAAGCCAGCACTGCGGCAGACAACCGCCAAGCCGGATTCGAGCGCGCCGCGAGCATTTTAACCGGCTATCTCAATGAGTTTCCCAATCATCCGAATGCCGAAATGGCCTGGTGGTACCTGGGCAATAGCTACTATCAAGGCGGGCAGGTGGATGATGGCAAACGCTGTTTCCATACCCTGCTCAACCGTTACGGCAAGGGTAAGTGGGCCGCCGCCGCCGCCTACACCCTCGCCGCTGACCACTACAATAAAACCGAGTATGATCTGGCTGCCCCGCTGTTTGAGCGCTTCGCCGACAACACCGGCAAACCCGAGGACCGCCCGCGCGGCCATTACTTCGCCGCCACTTGCTACCGCATGCTCGGCCAGGATCATGACGCCATCAGCACCTATCAGAAGGTGCTGGACGATCCCGCCGGCAGTTTGTTCGCGCCACAAGCCAAACTCGCCCTTGGCCACCTCGCCGCCAAGGCTGGCAAGCTTGCCGACGCGCTCGCCATCTACCAGCAAATCATCGCCTCGCCCTATCAAATCAAACTGCGCGGTGAGGCTGCGCTGCACGCCGCGCTCACCGCCACCAAGCTCGAACAACCCGAACTCACCGAGAAATACCTCACCATCGTCATGACCACCCCGGGGATGGAGGCGTTCCGTCTGGATGCGCAAACCGCTCTGATGGCCAGCCACTTTGCCAGCAAGGATTACGCCAAAGTCATTGGGCTGTGGCGTGAGAGTCCGCTCAAGGCGGAGGGCGAAAAGGAAGCGACCCGCCAGATGCTGGTGGCGCGGGCGTACTTGCGCCTGCAAAAACCCAGCGATGCCCTCAGTCATTTCCGCGAAGTCGAGCACCTCGTCGATGCCCAACATGACCTGGCCTTCCAGGCGTCCTACTACCGGCTGCTGTGCTTTTTCCAGATCGAAGGCCACCACCTGCCGGATCAGGTCGACGCCTTCCTCGAGCTCTATCAAAAAAAGCGGGCTGACGATCCGCGCATTCATACCGCCATGATGATGAAGGCGGAAGCGCTGGTGGCCGACAAGAAGTTGCCCGCCGCGGCCAAGCTCTACAGCGAAATCAATGCCGCACGCGTCAGCGATAAAAACCGGCCGGGTCTGCTCTATCAGCGTGGTTGGTGTTTGGCCGATGCCGGCGAGGCGCAAGGAGCGATCCGCTCGCTGAGTGAATTCATCAGCAAATATCCGGGCGATGTGCGACTGCATTCCGCCATCGCCAAGCGTGCCAGTGCCTATGCCGCCAGCGCAGAACCGGCCAAGGCGCTCAGGGACTACGACCGGCTCACCGCGGCCAGCACGCCAGCGGAATTCACCTCCTTCGGTTGGCTGGAAAGTGCCCGCATGCGCCGCAGCGAAGGCAATCTGGCCGATATGATTGTGCGTTACAAGGGCCTGCTCGACAACGTCAAAGGCCTCAGTCCCAAACTCCAGGCAGAGGCCAACTATTGGATAGGCCAGGGCTTGGCCAAAACCAATGCCGCCAAGGAGGCCGTTGATTATTTGGAAAAGGCCCGCGACCTGCGGCCGGATACCTACGCCAAGCATGCCGGGTTGCTGCTGACGCTGGGGTACTTTGCGGCGCAGGATTTTACCCATCTGGCCGGCGAATTGGATTTGGCCATCGCGGGCAAATACGATGCGGACATTCCCGAGCAAGTGCTGCAATGGGCAGGCATGCAAGCGTACAACGCTGATGACTTTGCCGCTGCCGCCCGTTTCCTCAGTCTGGTTGCCAACCCACAGGAACCCCGCGAAACCCCCAAGGAAGTCTGGCGCTACCTCGCCAAGGCCCACCTCGAAACCGGCGATGCCGCTGGCGCCCTCAGCGCCGCCGCTAACGTCCTCAACGTCGAGGATAATCCCGGCTGGAAGGCCGATGGACTGTTGGACCGGGGTCGCGCTCTGCTCGCCCTCAAGCGTCCGGCAGATGCCCGTAGCGCCACCGATGAGGCGCTCGCCCTGCTCCCGCAAGGCCGCACCAAGGCTGGCCTGCTCATTCTTTCAGGGGATCTCAAAGGGCTCGAGAAGGATCTGGGTGGCGCCGCCGCCGAGTACACGATCGTCGTCGAATTCCACGATGACAAGGATCTCAAGCCGCTGGCCCTCAGCAAGCTCATTGCCATCCTCAACGAACAAAAGGACAGCGCCGGCGCGGAGAAATACCGCCACCAATTGCAAACCGAATTTCCTAACTGGAAAGCCGCGAAGCCGTGAGCCGGCCCATAAGGAGTGGCGGCATCCTGCCCCCTTCGCCCATCGAATGGACCAGAGAAATTCGCTAGGCGGCTGCCCTGGTTCTGTGCATGGGCCATGGCGGCGGGACGCCGCCTCTCCTTAAGGGCCAGTGCCGGCTAAAGCCGGCGCTCCGTTCGCATTAGTTAGAGGCAGATCCTTCGAAACAACTGGTCGAGGGGCAGTTGCATCCCGATGTAGAAATCCCCGAAGTCGGCGTAGCGGGCCGATACTTCGTCGAAGCGCATCTCATAGACGATGGCTTTGACGTCGCTGGTATTTTTGGCCAGCAGGGTCACGCCCCATTCGTATTCATCGAGGCCGCTGGACCCGGTGATGAGTTGAAGGATGCGGCCGGCATAGGTGCGCCCGACGCGGGCGTGACCGGCCATCAGGTGGCGGCGTGCCTCGAAGTCTAGCGAATACCAATTGTCAGAACCGTTGCGGCGCTTGGACATGGGATAGAAGCAGACCACTGGCCAGTCCGGCAGCGTGGGATAGAGGCGGTACTGGGTGTAGTGGGCCATGCGGGCGTCGAACTCGGCGAGCGCGGCGTCGAACTCCGGAGTCTCGGCGGTGAGGCCTTTTTCGCCGATGAGGATTTCGGCGATGTGTTGTTCGCGGGTGGCGGTGTACTCGGAGCTCTCGGTTTGGGACAGATAGGAATACACCGGGCTGAGGATTTCCGGGCCTAGCGACAGGCTCAGGCGTTTCTCAAAGGCATTGGCCACATGCAAGTCTGGCGTCAGTAGCACAAAGCCCAAATCCGCCTTGGGCGAGGCAATCGAGAAACTCAGCAATTGGGTGTCGGCGGTGGCGCGGATTTCCTGTACCAACTCGGTGAGGTGGGTTTTAGCCTGGCGTTTTTCCTCATTGCTGAAGAGTGCCCACTGGGCGTGATCGACTTGATAGAAGAGGTGCATAACGTGCCAACCTTCGCGCGGCACAAGCGGTGGGGGGGAGATATCGGACATGGTGGGGACGGGGATGTAGGAACGTTAGTGTTTGTCGGATGAAATTGGCAGCTCGAGGAGTTTTTTAAAGTCCTTGCCGAGGGCGTTGGCTGAGGGGGCTTCGAAGACCCGCAAGGTCCAAGGCTTGGTCTGGCCGGTGCGATAGGCAGCGTGCATGCTGATATCGTCAAAGCCATCGGTGGCCGGCAAAATCAGCGTGGTGGCACCATCGATCTGGCGGGTGATCGGATCACCCACGGCCAAGCCGTGGTCGTTGACGACTAGGGTGCGGATGGCACCCGACCCGCTCTGGAGAGTGATTTCGGCGACCGGAATGAGCACCACGCCGCGGCGCACGGCTTCCACCCGGTTGTCGGCCCTGAACGGGGCGCGCCAGTAGGTGGTGACGTTGCTCACCGTGACGTGGGTGCCATGAACCGGAAATTGAACGTCGCGAGTCTGGCTGGCTTGGCTAAGCAAGCGGCTGAGGGAATGGTCGTACACCCAGTAGCCGCCCACCAGCAGTAGCAAGGCGAGAGCGAACAAACTAGTCACCTCGAGTTGAGTCAGACCGAGGCGCGGCCATAGATAGGCCGGCTTGGCGCTGGCCGCAGGAGCCGCTTCGGTAGCGGCCGGGTTGACCGGTTCCGGCTCGGGTGCAGGTGCAGGTGCAGGTGCAGGTGCAGGTGCAGGTGCAGCTACTGGTGCAGCTGCGGGTGCAGGAGTTGGCTCTGGAATTGGCTCGGGAAGATCCCAATCCTCGAGGTTGTTGAAGGTGTCTTCAAACGGGTTTGCGGCGGTGGCGGCCTCCTCAGGCGAGGTCGGCACAAGCACCAGAGGGTCTTGGGAATTGCGGGAATGGTGCGAGCGGCCGAGGCGGGACACATGCACGCTTTGGCGGCTTTGAAAGCGCGGCGTGACGACCACCGGAAGGGTAGTCGGGCTCAATTTGTCGCCGTCAGCGGACGGGGAGGGGCTTTGGTCAAGAGTCGAGGGCGGGCTGCCGGGCAGGATTTGGCGCGGTAACACAGGAAAGGGAGCGGCTTCCTGCTCGGCATCGGCAGGGAGTTCAGACAGATCCCAAAAGTTCTCCTCGCTAGAGTTCTTGACGAACGCATCGAGGCTGGGGCGCTGGCGCTTGGCCCGCGAGGGGTCTTCAGGGATGAGAGGAGGCATGACGTCGGCTAGGGCCGAGGGTAAACGAAGATGGGCGCTTTGGCCAGTGGGAATGCTGGATTTGAGGGGGCTGGGAAAAAACCGGCGGAAATTCCTTGCAAAGGGTAGTGCCAGACGGCAAGAAGAACTGGCAACTACCTAGCACCATCATGGCAGATAAAGAAGATAAAAACAGCTCCAATATTTCCGGGAAATTTTATGTCGACAGTCAGTGCATCGATTGTGATCTATGCCGCGAGACCGCTCCGAACAATTTTGGCCGGGCCGATGACGAAGGGTATTCGTTCGTGACCAAGCAGCCGGAAAACGACGAGGAAATCGCCCAGTGCCGCGAAGCCATGGAAGGTTGCCCGGTCGAGGCGATCGGTGACGACGGCGAGGATTGAGCGCTAGCCGCGTGATGAGCAAGTCCGCCAAGCTGCACCGAATCCGTGAGGAAATTCTAGGCGAGTGGCGTGGTTGCGAGGCGTCGCGCGATCTCAACGCCGGAGTGCATCTGGCACATGATTTCGTAGCGGCGATCATGCAAGGCCTGCGGGCCAGCGGTGTGGCTGACGGGCTGGATGAGATGGAGGTGCGGACGGCCTGGAAAGAACTTGCTGGAGATTTTATTGCGCGCCACACGGAGCCGGTGAGTGTGAAGGGCGGGCATCTGGTGCTGCGCGTGACGCAACCGGCCATGCGCTTTCATCTCGAACAAATGAAACCACTATTGCTCCAACGTATCCAACAGCAACTCGGCACCGAACGCATCCGCTCGGTGAAATTCGCCCTCGGTTGACCTCCCCCCCCCGACTCACTTGAAGATTTACCGCAGAGTCGCAAAGGGGCGCAAAGGGGAATGGCTTATCGAGAAAAATCCCGTTTTACTCTGCGTCGCTTTGCGACCTTTGCGGCTTTGCGCTGAGGTATCGGCAGTGACTCAACGTTCCACCCCCTCTCCCCTGCGCCATGTTTGCTAACTTGATTTTTGATTGGTCCGGCACCCTGGTGGATGACCTCGGCCCGGTGCTCGAGGCGACCAACGCGGTGTTGGGCAGGTATGGTCTGGCCGCGTTGGATCGGGAGGGGTTCCGGCGGAGGTTCCGCCTGCCTTATCACGAATTTTACACCGAGATGCTGCCCGCGGTGCCGCTGGCGGAATTGGAAGGGCATTTCCGGCGGGCTTTCGCCGCGTCCATCAGTCCGGTGACGGTGCTGCCGCATGCCCGCGAAAAACTCGAATGGTGCAGCCAGCACGGATTGCGGACGTTTGTGCTCACCTCGATGGATGCACAGGCATTCGAGCTGCAATTGGATGCCTTCGGCTGGCGCCAGTATTTTGAGGCGACCTATGCCGGGGTGTTGGACAAGCGCCAGGTGATCCACCGGATCTTGGCGACTCATCAATTAGCCCCTGAGGCGACCGCCTTTATCGGCGATATGACTCACGATGTGGAAACCGCCCGGCATGGCGGTATGACCTCCATCGCGGTGCTCACCGGCTACAATCACCCGGAGGTCCTCGCGGCGGCGCGCCCGGATCTGACCGTGGCGCATCTGGGAGCGCTGCGCGAATTGCTAGACAAGCGGCGCGCCGCGGTCCCGATCTTCAACCCAAGCGATCTGCCGGTATGAACAAGGCGGATGTGATTGAAATTCGCCGGCTGCGGGTGCTCACCCACATTGGGGTGCCGGACTTGGAGCGGGCGAGTGCGCAAGCGCTCTTCATCACCTTGCGGCTGGTGCCTAGGCAAGGCTTCAATGGCTTGGCCGATGACCTGTCGCGCACCCTCGATTATGCCCTGGTGGCCGAGCAAATCACCGCCTTGGCGGCCGCTCGCCCGCGCCACTTGATCGAAACGCTGGCCTTGGAAATCGCCGAATACCTGCTGGCGCAACACGCGGTGACGCGGGTGGCGGTGACTGTTGAAAAAGTGATTTTGCCCGATACCGAGTGCGTGGCCGTGCATCTGGAGCGCGGGAGAAGATAAGAAGACAGAAGACCGCTAACGCTCAAAGACAGAAGACCGCTGCGCTCCAAGACAAGAGAAGAGCCATCGGACCGGGCATGGCACTTCTTGGGGGGGGGAAACGCGAACATCGAACGTTCAACATCCAACGTCGAACCGAAGAGAGAAAGACGACGCCTTCTGTCTGTTTCTTTCGCCTCTTCTGTTCGACGTTCGGCGTTTGATGTTGAACGTTCGATGTTGAACGTTCGATGTTCGCCTTTTCCGGTCTTCTGTCTTCTGTCTTCTCCTCTTCTGTCTTTCGGCCTTTACTTTCAGAGGTAGGCGGGCTGAGCTTGCGGGGATGATTCCCCGTCGTGTTCTGGCTGTTTGGCCGTTGCTGCTCCTAGTGCTTTGTGCGCAGGATTCGCAGGTATTGCCCGCTCCCGGCCCAGCGCCAGCGACGGACACCATCACGCCGGTGCCGCTGCCCAACTCCTCCTTCAGCACATCCGAGCTATTTAAGCCCGGCATGCCCAAGGAGTTGAAAATCGACAACCAGGGACTCGTCGAGGGCTCCGTCGAGACCGGCGTGCATCTGGGCGGACCGGTCAAAATCGACGGCGACAACGGCTTGCAGATTTTCTCCGACACCGCCGTGCTGGACTTGAAGGAAAAATCGGTGGTTTTGGAGGGTCGCGTCAGCGTCTATCAAGGGAATGTGTTCCAGCGGGGGCGCCGCGCCGTGTATTTTTATGAGCGCAAGTTTCTCGATGATCGCGATTTGACCGTCTCGATGGATCCGATTCTCATGGAGGCGGGCAAGTTCACCATGCAACAAAAGGGTGACAAGCAGGTGTTCATCGGCACGGATGCGGGCATCACCACCGATGACGAGGAAGAGCCGGATTTCTGGATGCGAGCCGCCGAAATCAAAGTCTACCCAGGCGATATGATCACTTTCAAGAACCTGCGCATCTATGCCGGGGACGTGCCGGTGTTCTGGTTGCCCTATCTGAGCCAACCCTTGCAGGGCGAACTCGGCTATCACTTTATCCCAGGTGCCCGCTCCGGCTGGGGGCCCTATGTGCTCAATACCTATGCAATCATGCTCGGCGGTAAATTAAACCCGCTCACCGGTGAAAATGAGAATGCTTGGCTACTGTCCAAGTGGCATCTGGACTTGCGTGCCACGCGCGGTGTCGGCAGCGGCGTGGACTTGTGCGACATTAAAGACAAATCTAACAAAAATATCAGTGGCTTGCAATTGTACTTTTTGCATGACCTCAATCCGCAGACCCTGAACTCGGGCGTGCCACGCGGCGTGGTTGCGCCGGACCGCTACCGCGTCGAGTTGAAACACCGCCAACCCCTGGGTTCTGCCGACGATGCGAAGTGGCGTCTGGACACCAACCTGACCCTGCTGAGTGATAACTACTACCTGAGCGACTTCGAGCCCGAGCGCTATCACAATGATCCGCAGCCGGACAATACGGTCAGTGTTTTCCGTCACACTGACGCTTCGCTGCTGTCGCTGGTCACACGCTTTCAGCTCAATAATTTCCAACGCAGCGCCACCCGTCTGCCCGAAGTGGCCTTCGATCAGGCCAGGGGCCCTTGGTGCGGCCTGCCCGTGCTGCATGAGGGCAGCACGTCCCTGGGCGTACTCGCCCTCCAGGTCGGGGATGCCACCCGCCAAACCATCATTGCACCACTGCTGGCGATGCCCTTGGGTGATAGCCGTGAGACAGCCTTGCTCAGTCAGTTGTCTGAATACGATCGCCTGCTGATCCAACGCATTCGCAGCCTGCCACCCGGCGATCCGCGCATCGCCACCTTCACCGATCAATTGTTCAACGTCGGCTTCACCCGTTTCAATACCTATCAGGAATTCACGCTGCCGCTGCCGGTGGGCGAGGGCTTCAGTCTCACCCCGCTGGCCGGCATCGGCTACACCCGCTATATGGCCGTGGAGGGCCCAGCCACCACGGCCGAGCGCACCTACATGCATGCCGGGGTCGAGGCCGCAGTGAAGTTTTCTAAAAATCTGGGGGATTTCCGCCATCACGACTGGGGCTTGGATGGCCTGCTGCACGTCATTCAGCCATACGCCAATTGGTCGGTCGTATCCACCAACGCATTGGACCCGAATTACCCGCAAGTGGACCGGCTCACCGATTCGACGCTGCCGCCGGCGCTGGCGGTGACGCGCTACACCGCCACTGACGCGCTGAGCAATTGGAACATTCTGCGCCTCGGCACCCGCAACCGCTTGCTAACCCAACGCGACGGTCAGGCGTATGAATGGATGTATTTGAACACCTACATCGATGGTTTCTTCACCGATCCGCTGCTCGATCGGACGGTTTCCAACCTCTACAACGACTTTCGTTTCAACCCGGTGCCGTGGCTGGGCCTTGGGGTGCAATCCCAGTTTCCGGTCTATGCGAGCGGTTCGGGCTTCAACGAGTTTATCACGTACCTGCGCTACCTGCCCAGGCCCGATCTGGAGTTCAAGCTGGGCTATCGTTGGCTGAAGGACAATCCGGCAGTGCCCAATTCCAATCACATCGACCTGCATACCTACGCCCGCCTCACTGAAAACTGGGGTGTGGGCATGCAGCAATCTATCGAAATGGATGACGGCACCATCGAGGTCCAGCAATACACCTTGCACCGCGATCTGGGCAATTGGGTCGCCGGAGTCGGCGTGACCCGCCGCGATAACCGCATCCTGCAGCAATACGGCCTCATTTTCAGCCTCACCCTCAAGGAATTCCCCTCGGTGACACTGCCCTTCCGCATCGACTATTGATGGGTGCCAGACCAGCGTCAAGTTAAGGAGTCGCGACCTTACTGTCGTGGGGGCCAAGGGGTTTTCTATCGCGCAGTGAGCTGATCGCGGATCCATTCCGGGGAGCGCCGCAGATCCAATACCGCGACAATCTGCCGGATTCCATCTCTGTCCTGATAGTAAATGGCGTAGGGAAACCTCGATGCAAGAGCCCGGAAGAACCTCAGATGAATCCGGTGCTCGCCGAAATAGACTCCGAGTCGCCGAAGGTCGGCGATGATCGAGTCCCTGAAATACAGGCCGACACCCTCTTCGATTGCGTTGTAGAAGTCGATTCCCTGTTCGATATCAGAAGCCGCCTCTTGAAGAACGATCACGATCTGTTTCATCGACTCATCAAACGTGCTTGAAGCTCATCCACAGATAGCCAGGTAGCCATGCCGGATTCGATGATTTCGTTGCGCTCCGCGAGAACCCGACCATGCCAGTCGGGAGAGGGATAATCGATTCCTTCCTTGGCAAACGATTCCCACAGCAGCTCCATTGCTTCCACCCGCTCGCTGGATGACATCTGGGAAATTTGTTTCATTGCCAACACGGGGGGAGCCTAATCCGCGACAAGGATGAGATCAAGCGCCAAAGTCAGGGATGCTCGAGGGCCGCTGATTTAGCCGGTACGCCCGGTAGTCGAATAGGCCGCCGCTAGCTGAAAGCCCGAAGAAAATCCTCGCTGCAATAATCCATAGTTGCATGGCGGCGGTTTATGCTGCATGCACGGTGTACCTCCGAGCCTTAATGTATGGAATATCCGATTTCTGCCGCATCCGTCGAAACCCTGCCCAACGGCCTCACTCTCATTCTCGATGCCGACCCGAGCGCCCCGGTCGTCAGCGCCCAAATCTGGGTGGCCACCGGCAGCATCCACGAGGATACGCATCTGGGGGCCGGCTTGTCGCATTTTCTTGAGCACATGGTCTTCAAGGGCACCCGCGACTTTGATGCTGACACGCTGGCCGACACGGTGCAAGCGGCCGGCGGCCACTGGAACGCCTACACCACCTTTGACCGCACGGTTTATTACATCGACGGGCCGGCCGATTCGCTCGCGGTGTTTTTGAAAACCCTCACCGGGCTGGTGTTTTTCCCGCTGCTCCCGGAGGCTGAGTTTGAAAAGGAAAAGGACGTCATCCGCCGCGAAATCGATATGGGCCTGGATGATCCGGACAACGCTGCCACCCGCCTGCTGTTTGCCACCGCCTTTGTCCAAGATCCGCGCCGCCACCCGGTCATCGGTCGGCGCCAGCTTTTCGATGCCCTCGCCTATCAGGACCTCATCGGCTATCACCGCCAGCGCTATGTCCCGGAGCATTGCGTGGTGGTCATCTCCGGCGATTTCGATCCCGCACATGCCCGCCAGAGCATCGCCGAGCTCACCGCCGAAAGCGTCACCAGCTTCGCCCGCCCGCCGCTGGTGGCCTGCGACCCGCCGCAACTCGGGCCGCGCCGCGCCCGCGAAACGTTTGCCATCCCCACCAGCCGCATTTCGCTGGCCTGGAAAATCCCCGCCCTGGACCACCCCGACGCACCGGCCTTCGAGGTGCTGGCCGCGATGTTGGGCCGCGGCCGCTCGTCCCTGCTGCACCGGCGCTTGCGCGAGGCCAGCGAACTCGCCCTCGAAATCTCCGCCATGGCCTGGACCGGCCCCGGCCGCGAAGGCCTCTTCGCGGTGTCAGCCGATGCCAACCCCGCCAAGCGCGACGCGCTCATCGAGGCGATTTTCGCCGAACTCGCCAGCTTGTCCGGCCTGCCGATCGATGCCGATTTAGCTAAGGCCAAACGCCAGATCGCCGCCAGCCAGTTCGGCTCGCTGACCAGTGCCTCCGGGCGCGCCTCCGATCTGGCGTCCAACTGGCATGAAGCCCGCGATCTGGATTTCACCCGCCGCCACCTCGCCGCCATCCAAGCCGTCACCACCGAGGCCATCCGCCGGGTTGCCGCCACCCTCACCGACCAACGGCTCACCCTCACTATCCTCGATCCGCTCGATGCGCCAGCCCCGGCCCGCACCGCTAAAAACACCCGCCGCCGGGAGGAAATCGAGGTCCACACGCTGCCCAACGGCCTGACCCTCGCGCTCATCCCCGACCACCGGGTGCCGCTGGTCCATGTGCAGGCCGCCGTGCGCGCCGGTCTGCCCTCGGAAACCCCCGTGAGCAATGGCCTCAACCAATTGCTGGCCGCCACCCTCACCAAAGGCACCGCCAGCCGCAGCGCCCAAGAGCTCGCACTGACCTTGGAATCCCTCGGTGCCTCCATTGGCGCCAGCGCCGGCAATAACGCCATGCTCGTCAGAGCCAGCGGCCTAGCCCCGGATTTCGCCACCATCGTCGACGTTTTCGCCGAGGTGCTCCATTCGCCTGCCTTGCCCGATGACGCCATGGGCCGCGAAAAGGCCAGCCAGCTCGCCGCGCTCGAAGAGGCGCTGCAAGACCCGCTGCACACCGGTTTCCGCACCCTGCGCCACGCCATCTTCGGCGGCAGCGGCTATGGCCTCGACCCGCTCGGCGGGGTCGCCAGCCTCGCCGACCTCCAACGCGCCGCCCTCGTCTCCCACCACGCCCGCCATTTCTCCGCCGCCAACCTCGCCCTCGCCATCGCCGGCGATTTCGACCCCGCCGCCGCCCTCGCCATCCTCACGGAAAAATTGGCGCCCTTGCCCGCGGGCCATGCCTGGGCCGCCCCCGCCAGCGCGCTGAGCTCCGGCGGCCACCTCACCACCCGCTTGCCGAAAAAACAGGCGGTTCTAACCATCGGATTCCCGGGTGCCAGCGTCAGCGGCACCGATCGTTACGCGCTGGCGATGCTCCAGGAATATGCGTCGGACATGGCGGGCCCCTTGTTCGGCCGCATCCGCGAGGAGCTCGGCCTGGCCTACCAAGTAGGTGCCACCCAGTTCCTCGGCTTCGATGCCGGCCTGTTCACTTTCTATCTGGCCACCTCCCCCGAGCAGGTCGATGTGGCCCGCGATGAATTGCTCGCCGAAATCGCCAAAATCGCTGCCGCCGGTATTCCCGCCGCCGTTTTCGACCGGGTGCGGGCCACCGTCATCAGCGGTCTGGCCATCCAACAGCAATCATCCCCGGCCATCGCCCAACACGTTGCCCTCGACCTGCTCTTCGGTCACTCCGCCGATGCCCACCGCCAGTTGCCAGATATCTACCGGGCGCTCACCCCGGACGTGGTCCAGGAAACCGCCACCCGCATCTTTTCCCACCCCGCCACCAGCGCCACCATCCTGCCCGACCCCGACCCGCAGCCAGCCTGAGTCCGGAGCGCCGGCTTCAGCCGGCGTGTCTGAGGGCTAGAAACCCCAATGGCTAATCATTCGAATGATTCGCTATGAACCTCCCGCCTGACTTGGCCCGGATGCGGTCAGTTAGGGAGCGACGACGTTACTGTCGTCGTGCGGAAGAATCGACCATGAAGCGAGCCGGCGGCGCTTATTCATGGGCCGCGCTTCCGCAATCACCACAAAATGTGGTGGCTCCTTAGCCCGAGCCACACCGGAATCGTTAGCCTTCCAGTTGCAGCAGCTCAAGACCGGTGAAACGCTTGAAATCACTATCAAATGACACCAGTCGGATGCTGCCGGCGATGGCAAAAGCCGCCAGATAGGCGTCCGTCCAAAGGCGGTGGGGCAGGCTGGCATCCAGCGTGAGCGAAGCAAATGCTGTCTCCAAGAGGGGCGGTTCTTGCCGCAATTCACAGTCCGGCATGCCTTGAAATGTTTGATAAATCGCCCACGCCTCGGCATTGGAAAACGGCTGTCCGTGCATAGCTTTGACGTTGCTCGATATGCGCAGTAACCCGAGCATCGTCACCCGACAGAACAGCACCTGAGCGGCCCGCTGCCCGTTCCAGTATTGGCGGGCGGCGGCGTGTTGGGCGTGGCGGGTATCCGACAAGGCCAGCCACACATTCACGTCGGGCAAATCACTACCGGGAGGGCGTTGCATCTGAGGGAGAATTTTCGGCATCCAGAATTTCAAAAATCTCGGCATTGGTCCGCGCTGGAATGACCGTGCCATTGGGCTGGCGAAAAACCGGCAGGGGGGTGGGCGTGGGTGCCGGGACTTGGCTATGACTCGAACCCTGCTCCCGGATGCCCGCTTCAAGGAAGCAAATCACCAATTCGCGCAGCTTCATACCCTCACGTGCCGCGCGGGTTTTTACCTCACGAAACAAGGAATCGGGAAGATCTATCGTCGTTCGCATACCCAAAGAATTGCACAAATATGCTTTTGTGCAAGCTCGGATTCTCAGTTCGCTGCGCTGCTCACAAGCGATTCCGCAGGCGGTAATACGGCCACAGCAGGGCGCGCTTGGCGATGCGCGAAAACTTCAGGCCGTGGCTGTTAGATTAACGCAGCACATCGGCGTACAGTCGGAGTCGCTCGCCGGGTGAATCCGCCACTTCATTGGCGATGGCAAACCCGTGGCGGCAAAACTGTGACACCAGGCGGGAGCAGGCGATCACGCCCTTGGGCCGGTAACTCGCCGCCGAGCCGCCGCACACATATTGGGTGAACGTCAGGAAGTAATTGGCGAAGTACTCCTTGATATATTAGCCCTTGTAGCCGCAACAGATGATGAAGTCATTCACCCTGTGGGCGGAATGCAACTTCATGATATGCCATAAGATCGGCTTGCCGCCAATCTCTATCATCGGTTTGGGCTTGAGGTGGGTCTCCTCGGAAATCCGGGTTCCCATCCCTCCTGCTAGAATAACGGCTTTCATAGTGTGGAGTGGGTCAGAGGTCGGAGGAGTGGCGTAGCGATTCAATTCCGCAGAGCGACCAAGAATTCCGCAGGTTTGCAAGTCACGAACTCATCATAGAAAATCCCCACATTCAAGATGTGGCTGTCATAGCTGACAAGGTGACTTGCCGCGCCATTGATGGCGCAGAGAAGGAAAATCGTGTCGTCAGCATCAACCGGGTAATGTCGGAAATGAAAGAAACGTATTTCGACACGATCAGCCAGAAGGAAGAGTCCTGTGATAACAGGCTTCGACTTCCGAAGGGGCGCGACCCTTATCAAGTAGTTTTTCGGCATATTCCCCGGAGATATCGTCGGTGACAAGCCAAGAGAATTCACCCTTTGACCAGCGATTGATGATGTCTCTATTCGGACTGAGGGGATTGAGCGTGCGATCCGCAGCGAGAACAACATTGGTATCCAGAACGGCACGTAACATGATTAGGGAGTGGTGGATGCAGTCATTTCGTCCAGGCGGTGTAAAAACGCGTCTCTCTCTGCCTCGAGGTCAGCGCCTGCAGCGCGTTTCTCCTCTGCGTTGGTTTTCGCCCGTGCAACCAAGGCCAGGATTTCAGGACGGAAACGCGTTTGTCGCATTTCATGCTGGGCGAGCTCTAGTTTGATAAAACGAGCCACACGGTCCTGCAAGCCCGGTATGCGTGCGGCTTGCTCAAGCAGCTCATCTGGAATTTGCAACGCACCCATGAGTTGAGTCTAAAGAGTAAGGACCTACAAATCAAGATCGAAAATTGTTGCGGGAAGCTCCGGCTGGAGGACGGAAAAAATGGCTGAAATCAAGCAACCCCGCCGTGGTCCGCCTCCTGGTATTGCAGGCGGTACAGATGAGCGTAGAGGCTGTGCTCGTCGCTGATGAGCTCCTGATGGGAACCGCTGGCAACCAAGCGGCCGTTTTGCAGCACCTGGATTTTGCGGGCGTTGCGAATGGTGGAAAACCGATGCGCGATGACAATGGTGGTGCGGCCTTGCATCAAGCGGTCAAACGCACTCTGGATTTGTTGCTCGCTCTCGCTGTCGAGCGCGGAAGTCGCCTCGTCTAGCAAAAGAATCGGCGCGTTTTTGAGAAAGGCGCGGGCGATGGAGATGCGCTGGCGCTGGCCGCCGGATAGATTGCCGCCGTTCTCGCCCACCTGGGTGTCGTAGCCGTCGGGTTGTTCCAGAATAAACTCGTGGGCGAAGGCATCGCGTGCGGCTTGTTCGATGTCCGCGTCGCTGGCGTCCGGACGGGCGAAGCGGATATTGTTGCGCAGGGTGTCGGCAAACAAAAATGTATCTTGGCTAACAAGTGAGAGGTTGCGGCGCAGCGACGCGGTGGTGACCCGGCGGAGGTCCTGGCCGTCGATTTCTATCGACCCGCTATCCGCCGCGTAGAAGCGCTCGATGAGATTGAGAAGGGTGGATTTGCCGCTGCCGGACGGACCGACCAAGGCGGTGATGTGGCCGCCCGGACAGTGGAGTGTCACCTCGTTAATGACGGGTTGGCCGGGCCGATACGCGAAGCACAGTTGGTGCAGGGATATTTCGCCGGTGGCAACCTGCAGCGGGACGGCGTCGGCGGGCTCTGGGATCGAGTAATCGGCGTCGAGCACGTCGTAGAGCATCTGCACGCCCACCAACGCGCTTTGCAGCGACACATTCATCTTTGCAATGCGCTTGATCGGCTCGTAGGCGAGCAGCAGCGCGGTGAGAAAGGCGAGTAACGAACTGGCGTTCTGGCCTTGCACCAGGTTGCGGTAGCCGCCGTAGAAAACGATGGCGGCAATGGCGATGCCGCCCATGGTTTCCATCAGCGGGGAAGTGCGCGCGGAGACCACCGCCATTTTGTTAGCGCGGTTTTCGACGGTGTGGATGGCCTCATCGAAGCGGCCGCTCATGTGGGGCTCGAGGTTGTAGGACTTGATGAGCTTGTTGCCGAGGATAGCCTCCTGAATGGTGGAGATGACCCGTACCGAACTGGCGAACTCGGCGTTGGCAATTTTGCGGATGCGTTTGATGATGCCCCCGAGCACCAAGATGAGCGGGCCCATGATGAACAAGGCGCCGCAAGACAAGCGCCAATCCAGCGTGAACATGGCGATGAGCAGGGCGACGGCAGTGAAGACATCCTGGACGCGCATCATGAGCAGGTTCATCACGTCGCGCGCCGAGCTGGCGGCCCGGGCGACCCGCGTGATCAGGTCGCCGGTGGGGAAGTGCACGAAAAACGTCAGCGACTGGTTGAGAATATGCTTGCTCACCCGGCTTTGCTGGCGGGCCACGATGTTGTTGCCGATTTTTGATAGGATCACGGTTGATCCGTATTGACACGAACCTTTAACGAAAAACACCAGCAGGATGGCCGCCGCCACATTGAAAATTTGCTGCATCCCCGGCGTCGAACCGATGAAAAACGTGGTGACCGTTTCGCCCAGGACGTGCAACCCGTGCTGGGCGAATCCGGTGGGATGGCTGGCCACCGCCGAGGCATTGGCGAGGGTTTGGGAGTTGCCGAAAATCGCCTCGGTGATGTTTTTCATCAGGAAGGCTGAGCCGCCGGTGGCGGCCGCAGTGCAGGCCATCAGAGCAAACGCCAACACATAGCGCCCCACATAAAGCTGGAAATTTTCCCGCAGCACCCTGCTGATGAGGCCGCGATAGGTGTCATTGGCGAGGATGCCAGCTTTGAGTTTGAACATGCAAAATAGGGATTTCTCCGCAGGCTATTCCCAAAACAATGAACCTCAGCGCGGAGCCGCAAGCAGGCTGATGGCCGCCGGGTGTTTGTCAATTCCAAATCCCCGCCGCACTGCCACTCACTGCCAGAGGTGGGATTTTTTGGCGGCAACGGGCTTACCGCCGCGGCTGAGGGTGGTTTTCCAGGCCAGCACCCGGCCGTTTTGAAGGTAGTCCTTGCCGATGATGGCAAATTCGACTTTGCCAGTCGTCTGGCTGGCAGGGAAGCGCTTGACGAGGTGCTTGACCAGACTGGCGGTGGCGCCTTGTTGGAATTCAAAGAGCACCTCGACCTCGCCGGCCGGGCTGCCCGGCGGAATGTCCCACAAGATGGTGTAATAAGCGCCGAGCCGGGATGTAAGCTCAGCCGTGCTGACGGCCCCATACAAGCGGCGCTGTTTTTCGCCGCGGATGATTGGATCTTCGACGTTCTCGAGGCGCAGGTTGAGCATACTGAACTGTTTGACCACCAAGGGTTGCTTGGTGGCGGCACAGGCGCCGAGCAGGAGGAGCAGCAGAAGCAATGGCCAACGGTTCACGCCCGCCATTCAAGCAACGCACTGCCGGAATTCAACTCGAAAACAGAAATTCGATAGGCCGAGCTTAGATGAACCACGGATTTAGGGTTCAACCCAAAAAGGATAATGGAAGGGGTTGCGGTGACTTTTTTAACCTCTGATTTCACGGATTGAAGAGGATTACGCGGATAAGATGGTCCTTATCTAGCATATCCTGCGCTCATTCTAGAGGTGAATGCCATAAAATTCATAACTCATTCAGCATCCGTGCATTCCGTGAAATCCGTGAAATCCGTGGTTTCTATTGTCCTATCTAGGATCAACCACGGATGACGGGTACAAGCAAGAACCGCCGGACCTCAGCCCAACAGATGCTTGGAAAAGATCGCCAGCTTGCGGGCCGTGCTCACCCGGTATCGCGTTTCAAAGACCCGGAACCCGCCGTCACGCATCTGGTGTAGCAGTGCTTGATAGATCTCCGCCATGATGCGTGCCGGCAACAACGCCGCGCGGTCGGCGGCAGGCAGGCAGGCGGCGGCCTCGCGAAACAGCCCGTCGGCACGCTCGGCCTCATGGGCCATCAGTGCCAAGAAGCGGGCGTCGTACACGCGATCTAACAAGTCTGCCTCGGCGTAGCCGCAGCTGGCCAGATCGTCGATGGGCAGATAGATGCGCGAGCCGTTGGCGAGATCCTCGCTGACGTCGCGCAGGATGTTGGTTAGTTGCAAGGCTTGGGCGAGGGTCACCGCGTACTGTTCGGAGGCCGGATCGGTGCAGCCGAACAAACGGATGGATACTAGGCCGACGGCACCGGCGACTTGCCAGATATATTTTGTCAGATCGTCCCAAGTGGCGAAGCGCTGTGGATGCAGGTCCATCTGGCAGCCGTCGATGATGGCGAGGAGCAGCGGGGTGGGGAGTTGGTGGCGCTCGCGCAAGCTGAGGACTTCTTGTTGGAACTCATCCGGCGCGGAAAACCCATCGCACAAGCCGGTTTTCCAAGCATCCAAGGCCGCCTGGCGATGTTCCAGCGGCAGCCCCGGCGCGTCGGCCAGATCATCCATGCGGCGGCAAAAGGCATAGAAGACGACCATGTCATCCCGCCGGTTTTTGGGTAGGATATTGAGGGCGAAGGCGAGATTTGACTTCGCCTGTCGGGTGATGTCGGAGGCGGCGGACACGGGGCGTTCAGTGGATCACACCCCAGTGGCCGGCGAAGAAATCCGCGGCGCCGATTTCCAGATGGGTGCCGGTCACGAATGGCCACAGCGAGATAAGTGCCGGGCCGACCAAGTTGAATTCCTTGACTGAGCCCCAGTAGCGGGAATCGAGCGAGTTGCCAGTGTTGTCGCCGAGGGCGGCGTATTCGCGCTGGCCAAGGGGGGCGTGGTCGGCGAGTTCCAACACGTCGTCAGGCTTGGAGAGTCGAGGAGTCGGGCGGGGTGGATAGGCCAAGGCCAGGCCATAACCGTTGGGGTTCATGGCATAGAGCCCCTGGGCTTGGATCACGCGTTGGATGCCGGGTTCCTGGACGATTTTGCCGTGGTTCAACAGACAGGGACTGCTCACCGATAGCGCATCGCCAGGCACGCCGCAGAGGCGCTTGATATAATGCGATCCGGGCTCCGAGCTGCCACTTTGTTCCTTGATGGCGCGGATGTCGATGGTATCAAAGACAAACACTTCGCCGCGCCGGGGCGCTCGGAAGTGATAGGAAAACTTGTCCACCAGCACCAGGTCGCCACTATCGATGTAGCCTTCACACAGGACGACGCCTTTTTTCAGGATGTAGTTATTGGCACGGGCCGCTTGGAGCGCTTCGGCCAGGCCGATTTCCATCATCTGAGTGACAGGGGCCGGCAACATCAGCGGCTCGGAATTGGTGAACCCGAGTAGCGAGCGGCTGAAAAAATGCAGCCATTGATAGTCGGCGAGATCGGGCCTGCCATTGTTGAGGAAGCGGACCTGGCGCTCGCGGTCATTGATGATTTTCACGTACGAGCGGCCGCGCAGGACTTGCTGTTCGAGGCGCACCGGCAGGCTGGGCCAAGTCGCTTCAGGGGCTTTTTTGCCGATGATCCCGTTGAGGGTGGGCATCATCGAGCCGGTGGGAATGCGGAACGGGTGGAGGTAGTAGGCGCGCAGGCCGAGGGCGATGACGATGGCCACAAACATGACCTCGACGTTTTCCTCCAGCCAGGTGAGGGGCTTTTCGTGCGGCAGGGCATTCTCGCAGACCGCCCGCAATTGCTTGGACGCCTCGTCGAATTGGCTGCGGTCACCGGCCTGGATGGCCGCCAGCACGTCCTGCCGCCGCGAACTGATCTCATCCACGCGCTCCGGTTTGAGCAAATCGCGTTTGTAATGAATGAATTTCAGCGCGCCCTTGGCGAGCAGCTTAGCGTCCTTTTTCCACTTCGGCGTGAACATGGCAGCCAGTATCGGCGGGTTTTCACCCCGGCGCAAGCCCGGACTGCGGAAGGCTGTGGCTGCCTTTTCCGTCCGGGGAACCTGCGGATTTACCGCAAAGCCACCAAGGTCGCAAAGGTGGCGCAAAGGTGGAGGAATGATCGATAAAATCCTGCTTGGTTCCGCGCTCCCTCGCGGGCTTTGCGGCTTTGCGGTGAGATTTTGGCAGTTCCTGCCTCACCGCAGCAAGGTCATCACGCATTCGAGGTGACGAGTGTGGGGAAACAGATCGAAGGGTTGGACGTCGCTGAGGGCGTAGCCTGCGGCGCTGAGCAACTTGAGGTCGCGCACCTGGGTGGCCGGATCGCATGAGACATAGACGATGCGGGCTGGCCCGAACTGGACCAATTGTTCGAGAAACTCGGGTGTGCAACCCTTGCGCGGCGGATCGATCACCACCGCGGTTTGCGCCGCAGGAAAGCTGATTTCGTCGAAGATCGCCTCCGCCGGGGCGGTGAGGAATCGCACGTTGGTGATGCCGTTGGCCCTGGCATTCTTGCGTGCCCATTCACACGAGGTTTCAGATACTTCCACCCCCGCCACTTGTTGGAAATGCCCGGCCAAGGTCAGCGCGAAGAGGCCTGACCCGCAATAGGCGTCGACCAAAAATTGCGCGCCGCCAGCCGCCGCCTGGGTGGCAACATGGCGGGTGAAGGCCGGCAGTACGAATGGATTGTTTTGGAAAAAATCACCGGCGAGGAATTGCAGGGCGAGGCCACCGACGTGTTCACAGGCGGTGGCCTTGGCATCGGTTTCAACGCGGCCCTCCGAGGCGCGCAGCAAGATGGTGGCACCGCGCTTGAAGCTGGCGGCGCGGGCGTGGAGGTCGGCGCGGATGGCCGGCAAGGCGGCATTGATGTCGTCCATGGCGATCGGGCATTGCGGCACGTCAATGAGTAGCGAACGACGGCCAACTGCCAGAAACCCAATCGGCCCAAGGTCTCCATCCCGGGATTTTTCAAAATGCGGGGTGATCTTGGACCGGTAATTCCAGATTTGCTCCGACGTCAGGCACGGGTTCACCGGAAACGTGATGCCGGCCATGTGCTGCATCAACTCGCCCACTTGCCGCGCTTTCCATACCAACTGGCTGGTATAGTCCAAATGCTGGTACTGGCAGCCCCCGCACTCGCCAAACAAGCGGCAGCGCGGCGCCACCCGCTCTGGCGAGGCATCCAGCACTTCGATTAGGTCGGCATGCGAGCAATTCTTATCGTTGCGGAACACCCGGGCCCGCACCCGCTCGCCTGGCAACGTGAACGGCACAAACACCACCCACCCGTCAATCCGCCCCACCCCTGATCCCAGGTTGGTTAGGGCGTCAATCATCAGCTCGATCTCCTCGTGATAGGCGAAGGGCGTGGGTACAAACTTTTTCGGGGGACGCTGCATGGCTGGCCGCCAGCATGCCCCGCTGCCCGCTGCCCGGCAATGGCTTTTTGTGTCATCCGTGGTCCCTTCCACCCCTCTGGCCCCATGCCCGCCAAGTCAAGGGTTTTTTTCCTTTAAACGGCACCCGGGATTAAAAGTTTCCCAAAGAAACTCCGCAGCGAGATCAGCTCCGTTAGGACAGCCTGATGTCCGATCGGACACCAGGATGTCCTGACGGAATAGTTGGATTTGTCTCGATATTGCACTCGGTTCCCCTGCGCTGCCGCCAGGGATTGGCGAGTCTCGCTAGAAGCTACGCAGCGGACGCTTCTCTGTTAGGACAT
>Ga0114962_10001263_pt1 | contig 22021 bp, 13 predicted proteins | sample C_130820_MF_Meta_FD_87017 | JGI IMG/M metagenome (GOLD analysis project Ga0114962, IMG submission 87017) | Freshwater microbial communities from Lake Croche, Canada to study carbon cycling - C_130820_MF_MetaG | ecosystem: Environmental > Aquatic > Freshwater > Lake | place: Lake Croche, Canada... | reverse complement strand
GTTAAGACATTTTGATGATTGGTTATATTTTGCAAATCAAGGGCAAACTCTTGAGTGAATTTCTTTAAGTTTTGCTTAATACCTATTCTAACATCTAATCTGAAATAACTAGTATATTGAAGGCTATATGCTTTAGTATTGTCCAACACCAAGTTGTTTCTTTCTTTGGAATATTCCAGATTTGCAGGGGTGTACCATCTTCCTCCTGAAACAGACGTTTTTGCACTTGTGGTTAATACATAATTGCTTTTTTTGCCTAGAATAAAGTCCTTACCTGCTAATAAGTTAGAAGTATATTTCCCGTTAAAAGCAGTGTTGCGTTCAATCCCGTCACTTCCTTTGTATTTAGAATCGTAGAAGCTTGTGGTTGATAGTATATAATAATTATGACTAAAGAATTTTTCTATAGTTATTTCTACTCCTTTGTTTGTTCCCTTACCTGTATTGACCAAATGGTCATAAAAGTTAAATTGAAAATCAGCTCCACTATTCAAAACAGATATGCTGTTGCCTTGTGGTTGATTTGGCAGGCTTTGTACGGAAACATTGTAAAGTAATTGATAATAGCCTTCTATTCTTAATCTCCAGTCACTTGAAAAGTTGTAATCATATCCCAAAACAAATTGATGAGATTTATAAAAGTCTAAGTTTTTATTCGTCATAATATTTGCATTCGCCTCATCTTTTTGATTTTTATAATAATATAATGGAAGCGGACTTAATTGTCCATGAAGGCCATAACCTGCATTAATGCTCATTTTTGAATTAATTGAATATTTGATTCCTGCTCTAGGTTCTAATGAATTTTTATTATTTAAAAAGAAAAATTGGTTTTGGATTCCGACAGTTCCCACTAGTTTTTCAGTGAAAGAATATTTCAATTGACTATAAAATTGACCTAGTTGACTATTCCCGGAACCATTATTTAAAGTTAACCACCTTCCAGTGTTGTTTCCATAGGATTGATATGTTCTTTGGTCTAAATTAAAATTGGTGTTTGTAAAAATAACTCCAGTTCTTAAAGTAGTTCTAGCATTAAATTTTTCATTCCACATTAAATGTACATGTGTACGATTATAGGTTGTACTGTCATTATAAAAGTCATGTTTTTGCGTTTTATTGTCTGACAAGCTATCCACATGGACTGCATGTTTTTCTAAAGATTGAGCTACAATTAGTTTAATAAATCCGTTTTTGCCAGTTGATTTCATAAAAGATGCTCCAAATACCCCCATGCTAGATCCAAACGTAACATCCTTACCTACGCCCCCAAAGGATGGGTCACCTTCTTTCCTTTTGGAATCGAATAGATCAATGGTAGATGTTCCGCCTAATCCAAATAATTCGATTCCTATTTTTTTGACACTTGGCAGAGCGATTTTAAATGTAAAATCTTGATAATAAGGCACACCTGCAGCACCAGCGTTATTTTTGAAGCCTAATTTTTGGCTTACCGCTAAAACCGAATATCGATAAGAAGCCATATAAGAGCTTCCTTTTGACTTTTGAATTGGACCTTCTGCCATTGCTTCTAATCCATTGAGACCTATTTGCCCTGTGAATTCTGTTTTATTGTTGTTCCCGTTTCTCATTTTCAAGTCAAAAACACCTGATGTTGAATTTCCATATTCAGAAGGCCAAGCTCCTGTGAAAAAGTCAGAATTTCTGAGGGTATTGTTATTTAAAATTGAAACCGGCCCTCCGGTTGTGGCTTGACCTGAAAAGTGGTTTGGAGAAGGAATATCAATTCCTTCCATACGCCATAATAATCCTGTAGGTGAATTCCCTCTAATAATAATGTCATTTCTAGCATCTGAAGGAGCGGAAACTCCTGCAAAGTTTGCCGCCATTCTTGCTGGGTCACCTAAGGAACCTGCATATCTATTTGCTTCATCTATTGTAAATTGACGAGCTGAAACCAAAGACATTTCATTATTGGATTGTCCTTTTGGCTTTCCGCCTACAACTGTTACCTCTTTTACTTTTAGGATGCTTTCTGTCATTTCAAGATTTAATACCGTTTCTTTTCCTGAATTGACAATAATGTTAGGGAGTTGCATATATTGGTAACCTATTGTTTGAAGGGAAATGGTGTAACGTCCTACGTTTACATCGCTTATAGTGAAATTTCCGTTTTCGTCTGAAGTAGCACCCTTTATTGGCTGACTACCTACAATAATGACACTCACTCCAAATAATGGTTGTTTAGACTCCTTGTCTAGAATTTGACCTCTTAAATTTTGAGTAATTTGTCCAAATCCGGCTAGAAAGCATAAGCTTAAGGCTAAGGTTAATAAATACGATTTCATTTTAATTCTTTTTTCTTTTGATGCTTCAAAGTTGAATTTGTATTTCAAAACTAAAAAAGTTAAAATTTTAAAACAGTAAAATCGGATACTGAAATGTCAAAAATTAGAATTGAATCGTTTTAGATATGCCCTTGGACTTCCAATAATCTAAATAAAGTAATCTTTTTTATAAGTTCAAGGGAAGAGGTTCATTTAAAGGGAATTGAATGGCACCTTTAGAATGCTTATATTCAGTTATATCGTTTTCAAATGCCTTTATCCCTGATGAAGTAGGATAAAATCCGATGTGATTTTTATAAGCTGCATAATAAACCAATACTTTTTTTAGCTTTATTGCAGGCATATTATAACTTATTAACTCCATTGATTGAGGAACAACCTCTTTTAGGATCGACCTAATTTGATTTAATGCAATTTGTGTCTCCGGAGGGAAGGAGTCGATGTATTGGTCTATTGAAACAAATTTGAGCATTCACCTTAATTAATTATTGCGGATAAATAAGTTCAAAATAAAAGCATTAAACAACCTGGCCACTATCCTTAAAAATAGAATCTAAAATAAAGCTACCAACTGATATTAGAAAGGATATTAATACCGCCATCCCGAATGTTTTGATGTTAATTGAATTCATAAAATGGTCAACAAGCATAAGACATAACGCCATTACGATTATTCTAATAACAAATCCAAGTCCAAGTAACCAAAAGAATCCAGCACTCATTAAGTTGAAAACTAAACGCATCACAAATCCTAAAGTTGAATTTAGGACACCTAAAAGGAAAGCTGCTACAACCCCTTGTCCAAAGCTTTCAACATAAACCCCTTTGAAAACATTAGCACAGCAAATAAATACTAGGGCTGTGATTAATAAATTTATGACATACTTTATCATACTGATTTAGTTTTAATGTTTAGTAGTTTGAGACTTATTAGATTCAAATTTAAGAGTTATTATGGTTTTTACAAATAGCTTAGGGGGTATAAGCGTTATCTATCACATTAAATACCATTTAGGTACTGTAGCTGACGTAATTTTGTATTACAAGTTTTAAAATTATGTCATTAGTAGGAAAAAAAGCACCTTATTTTAGTGCAAAAGCAGTTGTAGATGGGTCAGAAATAGTGGATGATTTTTCCCTAGACCAATATTTGGGTAAAAAGAATGTAGTTTTCTTCTTTTATCCTTTGGATTTCACTTTTGTTTGTCCAACAGAAATCATTGCATTTCAAGACAAATTGGCTGAATTCGAGAAAAAAAATACTGCCGTAGTAGGATGTTCAGTGGACAGTCATCATAGTCATTGGGCTTGGTTGAATATGCCAAGAAACAAAGGCGGTATTGAAGGTGTTACTTATCCTATAGTAGCGGATTTAAGCAAAACAATTTCTGAAAATTATGGAGTCCTTGCAGGTCATTATGATTATGATGAAAACGGCTTGGCTACATTTGCTGGTGTTCCTATTGCCTATAGAGGTCTATTTTTAATTGACAAGGAAGGAATTGTAAGACATTGTGTAATCAATGATTTCCCATTAGGAAGAAATATTGACGAGGCACTCAGAATGGTAGATTCACTAACTCATTTTGAAGAAAAAGGTGAGGTTTGTCCGGCAAATTGGACCGAAGGAGACACTGCTATCCTAGAATCTAACGAATCCGTTAGTGCTTATTTAGCATCTCATTAAAAATCAAATCAAATTTTCAAATAATAGACCCTCTTAATTTATGTTACGAGGGTCTTTTTGTTTTTAGATATTTACTGATTCGCTTTTTTCCCCTGCTCCAACTCTTCCCTCATTTGGACACTTGTCAAACTACGTCCATCATGAGACCAGCCTGGAGGGCCAAAAACATACATAAACCTATGCTTTAATTTAAGATTTGGTTGTGTGCAATCTTTGTAAATATTTATCCATTCATGGAATACCATTTTTATTGGATGATAGGTTTCAATATTTTTAGTTAATCCATAACGAACTTCCTCTTGCTCCTCTTGGTAGGTACCAAACAGTTTATCCCAAAATATGAATACCATGCCCATATTTTTGTCTAAATAAATAGTATTGCTACCATGGTGTACTCTATGGTGAGATGGGGTTGAAAGGAATTTTTCAACAAATCCTAATTTTTTAATGTATTGGGTATGAATAAGTATTCCATAAATCTGAGTAATGGAGTACATCAACATAACGTCTTTTCCATCAAATCCAGTAAGTGCTAATGGAATAAAGTAAAGAAATCGATATAAGGGTTGAAAAACTGAAGACCTAAAACCAACGGTCAAGTTAAATTCTTGACTTGAATGATGTGTAACATGTACCGCCCAAAAAAATCTAACGTAATGATCTACTGTATGCAATATGTAGAACATAAAGTCTTGAAATATTAGTAATAAAGTCCAATATAATATTGGATTTGAGATGTGAACAAAATGGAATTGAAAGAAATAAAACATTACTCCAAGGCAGACTGTACGCATTAATATGTCTAATCCGCCATTTAGTAAAGAAAGATATATATTGGAAAGTGTTCCTTTAGTGGTATAGTAATGTCTTTCGTGAAGGAAGCTAAATAGTATTTCCAATCCAATTATGATGGCATATATAGGGGTTGTAATAATTATTAGTAATGATTCTTTAAACTCTTCCATTTATTTTAATGCTAAGAATACACATTTTCTGTCTGAATAATTTCCTCACTATCTAATTGGTTCTTTTTCAATAAATATTTTGACAAAATGGATCCAATTCCTAATGAAAGTAGAGTGTTTAAAACGAATAGAACTAATGCTGTTGCATATGGGACAATGTAATGTAATCCATATAAAGTAGCTCCTAATACTGGCCCAACAATTCTAGCTAAGGAACCGAAACTTTGATAAAGTCCAAACATTCTACCTTGATGTTGAGGTTCTGTATTTTGACTTAGGTAACTCATTAATGCTGGATTAAGCATACCATTACCAAGTGATTGGAAAAAAAGGCAAGTAGGCATTAAAACCCAAAAAGCCTCTATTGGGATAAAAGGTACTGCACAAATGGTCACTCCTTGTATAATATTACCAAATATGAGCATATTCTTTTCGCCTAACAGTTTTTTAATTGGCCCCACTAATCCTGCTTGAACTACGGATGTAGATATTCCTACAATTCCAAATAAGTATCCTATATGCTCCTCATCTAAATGGAAATGTTCTTTCCATAATAATGGTGATGGAATCTGAAACAGAAAAAATCCGGTAACAAAAATAAAACTAATTATAAATATCCGTCCAAAGAAAGGCGTTTCAAAAACCTTTACAAATTCCTTAAAAGGGAGTAGGTTTATTTTTTTATCTTTATTAAAAATAGTAATTGACTCTGGGAGTAAGAAGTACATAATAATTGCATTTAATGCACAAAGACTACCAGAAAATGCACCTAGCGACCAAAATCCAAAATGAGAATTTAGATATCCTCCAATAGGTGGGCCTAATATGAACCCCATTCCAAATGCTGCACCAATCATACCCATTGCCTTGGTACGGTTTTCTTTAGTTGATATATCTGTAATATATGCTTGTGCGACAGATAAATTTCCTGAACAAAATCCACTGATGGTTCTACTTAACATTAAAAGTGGAAGGGTATTGGCTATGGCTAGCGTAAAGTATCCGATACAATTTCCTAAAAGTGTCCATAGTAAGATAGGACGTCTTCCTAATCGGTCGCTTAATCCGCCCAACAACGGTGTGCTAAAAAATTGAGCAACTGAAAAGCAGGCAATAATGATACCCACTACCCAATCCTTCCCATCTCCTCCAGCCAAATTTTTAATATAGCTGGGTAGAACAGGGATAACGATTCCAAAACCAAATAAATCTAAGAAAATGGTGATGAAAAGTAATAGAAACTTTCGATCTTTCATAAGGAACTACAAAATTAGGATATTCTATTTGGAAGGGCTTATTTTAATTTTAGAAACGTAAATTCTTGGTAACTTTGCACCCTATATATTCAAAGTACATTAATCAAAATATTAATATTTTAAGATGAGCGAAGGAAGACAAATCATATTTAGTATGGTGGATGTTTCAAAAACATATCCACCACAAAAACAAGTTCTAAAAAATATTTACCTATCATTTTACTACGGAGCTAAAATTGGTATTATAGGTTTAAATGGAAGTGGGAAGTCAAGTCTTTTAAAAATCATTGCAGGGGTAGATAAATCATTCCAAGGGGAGGTTGTTTTTAATGCAGGATATTCCATTGGTTATTTAGAGCAAGAACCAAAGTTGGATGAAACAAAATCTTGTAGAGAAATTGTAATGGAAGGCGTTCAGGAAATTGTAGATGTTCTTAAAGAATACGAAGACATTTCCATGAAGTTTGCAGAGGAAATGACCGATGAGCAAATGAATAAATTGCTAGACCGTCAGGCCTTAGTTCAAGATAAAATCGATGCATTAGATGCATGGGATTTAGACAATAAAATTGAAAGAGCAATGGATGCTTTAAGATGTCCAGAACCAGATACTCCAATTTCAGTTTGTTCTGGAGGAGAAAGAAGAAGGGTGGCACTATGCCGATTATTACTTCAAGCTCCTGATGTTTTATTATTGGATGAGCCTACCAATCACTTGGATGCCGATTCAGTTCATTGGTTGGAACAACATTTACAATCCTATAAAGGAACAATCATTGCCGTAACACATGATAGGTACTTCCTTGATAATGTTGCAAAATGGATTTTAGAATTGGATAGGGGAGAAGGTATCCCGTGGCAAGGGAATTATACAGAATGGTTAGAGCAAAAATCTAAGCGATTGGCCAATGAGGAAAAACAAGAATCTAAGCGTCAAAAAACACTCCAAAGAGAGTTAGAATGGATTAAAATGGCACCTAAAGCCCGTCACGCTAAGGGTAAAGCAAGGTTAAATGCTTATGACCGTTTGATGGGAGAGGATGTCAAAACTAAAGAGGAGAAATTAGAACTTTTCATCCCGAATGGACCAAGACTTGGTGATAGAGTTATTGATGCAGTTGGTGTTAGTAAAGCCTTTGGTGATAAATTATTATATGAAGATTTGAATTTTACTCTTCCTCCTAATGGAATTGTAGGAATTGTTGGACCAAATGGAGCAGGAAAGACCACCATTTTCCGTATGATTATGGGACAAGAGCAACCAGACAATGGAACCTTCACCATCGGGGAAACAGTCAAACTTGCTTATGTTGATCAAATGCACCAAGAGATTGACCCAGAAAAAACAGTTTGGGAAGTCATTACCGGTGGAAATGAACAAATTGAAATCAGCGGAAAACTCTTCAACTCAAGAGCGTACGTTTCAAAATTCAACTTCAATGGAGGAGATCAACAGAAGAAAATCGGGGTTTTATCTGGTGGAGAGCGTAATCGTCTCCATTTGGCGATGACTTTAAAAACAGAAGCAAACGTCCTTTTACTTGATGAGCCTACCAATGATATTGACGTCAATACTTTGAGGGCCTTAGAGGAAGCACTAGAAAACTATGCAGGTTGTGCAGTAATTATTACGCATGATAGATGGTTTTTAGATAGAGTTGCAACACACATCTTAGCCTTTGAGGGAGATTCCACCATTTTTGCGTTTGAAGGTTCTTATTCAGAATATGAGGAAGATAAAAAACGTAGATTAGGAGACATCACTCCAAAAAGAGTACGTTATAAAAAGTTGATGAGTTAACTTATTAGATTTTTAAAATATAAAAAGGGTAATTGATCTTGTCAATTACCCTTTTTTATTTTAATGCTATGTGAATTAATACTAAACCAAACTCATGTATGCTTCAGCAGAAAGTAAATGATCGATTTCTGATGGGTTGGATAAGGTGATTTTTATCATCCATCCATCTCCATAAGGATCTGTATTGACTAACTCTGGATTATCTTTTAACGCAGGGTTTAACTCCTCTACCTTTCCGGACAATGGCATAAATAAGTCAGAAACTGTTTTAACAGCTTCCACTGTACCAAATACTTTATCAGCATCAACATTTTGACCAACCGTTTCTATGTCGATGTAAACAATGTCTCCTAATTCTGATTGTGCATAGTCAGTGATACCAATCCAAGCGGTATTTCCTTCGATTTTAACCCACTCGTGTTCTTTGGTATATTTTAAGTTTTCTGGATAATTAGCCATTTTGATTATTTTTAATTTTTATGATGCAAATATAATTCAACTTTATTCTATCAACTGCTACTGAGCCTAAATTAATCGATTAATTATTGAGGATTAAGGAGTCAACGTATATCTTAAAGTGAATCCTGCACTTGTATTTGAAGTAGGATATTGCGTTGACACATAAGGAGTAGTGATGGTACTTGTCCAAAAGAAAGTAAATAATAAAGATTTTGAAATCTGATATTGAATGTTTGGTTTAATTGATATTACTCTATTACCTGCAGAATTTTGAGTTGTACCTTGATCAATTACACGGACTTCATTAATGTTATTCCTATAAGTTATGTCAAGCTTAGCCGTCAAGTCATTTTTTAGATACATTTTTTTCCTATTGACCTTGAAAGGAAGCAATAGCTTATTGGTTCTGTATCCAGCACCAAATGTAATGTCTTCAGTTCTAGTTTCATTAACTTGATAGTTAGTAAAGGCAATGGAAACATTCCTTGCCTTTCTATACTCAATTTTTGTGGTAAGTCCACTAATCCATTGAATATCAATTCCTAATAAGGGGCTAAAATCTTCTGTAATAGAAACATTATCTATCACATATTTTGGGCGTAAACTTTTACCTGCAAGAGCAACCGTATCAAGGTTACTATAATTTAGTGAAGATATAAAACTTCCTACATTATAAGTTGACCTATAACCGTGTGTAATGGTAATATTTTTAGTATATTTCTTAAATGGCTTCATTTGAGCGAGTCCATTATAAGTTAAATTCCAGTTAGGCATAGGAATAGTCGGGAACGGATTCAGGTTTATTTTATTAGGGTCTTTACCTTGGTATGCGGCAAGGAAGGCATACATTAATACATCTTGCGAGTTTCTTCTATATCCTTTAGGAAAACCAGTGGAGTCTAAAGTTTTATTTTGACTCTGTGTATTACCTTCCGCCAATCGAAAAGCAACTGGTTTTCTATAATCCTGCTCAAATCTTTGATAGGCAGAACTTCCACTAAATGAGGTGGATATTGGCAAAATACTGATACTATAATTCCCTGTAGTGACTCCACCAAAACTTTGAGGTTCATTTGAATTTCCTCGGAATCTAAAACTTTCCGAACTAGTCATGGATTCTTTCCTAGTTGCTGTTAAGGTAATCCTAAAATTTTTAAAGGGTTCAAAATTGGCAGTTCCGTTAAAGTTGGAATTGTAGGTCGTTAAGTACAAAGACGATAAATTGGTATCCCTTGTAATCCATCCATTTTGTTTTGCCTTGGCTCTGATATCATGTTGGAAACCTAAAACAAATGGTACTCCCGGTGCATTTGCAAAGGATGGATTATCTTCCCCAGATGATAATCCTATATATTTCGGAGTAGGTAAAAAACCTGGCAGTGCCATTCCATTAGATTGTGTATAGGATAAATTGATTGTTCTTAAACTGGTTAATATCCTTACCCCAACATTCATTAATTTGGTAAAGCCTGACCTTGATCCGTTTGCTGCCTTTCTAATAGAATCATCAACAGCTTTTTGCATATCAGCAAGTTTCTTGTTTTCTTTTTCCTTAGCAGCGGTAGATTTTTTAGAATTGAAATTCTTTTTAGGGTCAACTTTTTTCGGTTCTTCTGGATTGGATGGTTTGGCTTTGATATTTGAACCATCAATAGATTCCTTCAAAAACTTGCTTTTATTAAAAAGAGTCAAGAAGTTTAATGTGGAATTCATTGTGATGGTAGCGGAATTGGATATCGTATTCCCATATTGAGGCGTAGCAGGGAAAGCCTTTTGCCATGAATATGTCCCTTGATAACCCGTTTGAAGTGTAGTCCAATCTAGATAAGGAAGTTTGGATATAGGAACATCGTAGTTTAACTCATGCCTTTGATTAAAATTATTGAGTTTTCCTAAAGTTTTTAAACTATCCCAGAATTGATTTTGCTTTTCCTTAGTGTCTAATCTACCCTCGGGTTCAGGTACAAATGAATATGCAGATGCAGAATAACTATATCTTAAGCTTTTTGTTAAATTATATCTAAGATTATAGGTTCTATTTAATTTGAAATTTTTATCAAATTGAGGCGTAATTATGGATTTATAAGCATCCGTATTCCGATATAATATCTCACTATAACGTCTATTTCCTTCAAAACTAAAACTCCAAGATTGCGGAAGGTAGTAAAAGTTGAAGTCTGTAATTAGTTTAAAGTACTTACTCGCATTTTTCTGACCTAATTTTTTAAAAGGATCGACAGAACTTGCAGGAAACGTATAGGTGTAATTAATAATACCTTTACTATTTTGATCAACGTCGTACACCCTTTCAATATTCCGCTTATAAACTTCCCCAAAAGTATAGGTGAAGTTAAAGTTCGAAATATCCCAAGGAAAAGATCTTTTTTTACTTTGAGAACGGAGTTTCTGGACATTATTAAAACCAACTGTCCGTCGCCTGGTAAAATCCTGATTTGCTTTAATAACAGAATCATTGCCACCATATGCATCTATAGTTGATTGGAAAGGTAAGTCAGGCGCAAGAGGGTAGAACCTTGGATTGTTTCTTAAAATTCCTAAACTATAATAAAACGGAATTTTTAGATTAAAACTCTTAGGGAAAAGTTTATCCAAGTTAACAGCAGCGGAAAAATCCAATCCCAAAACATCTTTTTGACTCCTTTGTTGTACAGTCTGTTCAATTGTACCAAATCCGATGGTTTTACGCTGACCAGAAAAGGTCAATACGGCTAAATCAGCTAATTTAGCCCGGACAGTTCCATTGGCTGCCCATCCTCCTTGTTCATCAAAATCGGTTACTCGGAGTTCGTTCACCCAAAACTCACCACAAATTGATTTGCCATCTGGGTTTAATTCATTTTTAGGATTTCTTATACCTATTAATATGGTCTTTATATTGCTTAAATCCGGATTTCCTAAGACAGTGATCTTTCCTACACCATCCCCTGATTGCCTTATGTAAGGAATTAAAAGGCTTGACCTATCTAGATTTCTTTGTTGTTTGGTGTTGTATAAATCTGCTAAGGTAATGAGCATATTATTAGCTGATGGCCAAATACCTTCCTTAGTTCTAGAACTATATGGGGTTACTTTTAATGGCATTTCATACTCATAAAAGTTGGAGTTCAGGTCTGTTCCAATTCTTATAAATACGGTTGCATCATTGTCTTTAAGTACATCACCTTCCGCATGACAGAACATTTTGAGCTTTTTATACAGTCTAATATCAAAATTAGTATTCTTAAAAACTGCTCTTGCGTCTCCATCCTGAAGATTACAAACTCGCATTGATAGTGACTGTTCGTTTTGTTGTATTTGATCTGGTGTAGTGACGTCAATAGTTCTTTGAATTCCTGGAGGAACAACATAAGGTGGTTTCCCTTGACGATTTCCATTCCGTTCTAAATTAACAGAAGATAATACAAATGAGGTGTTTTTATCGTCTACAGGAATGTATTCCCCAGGTTTGATTAAATTAAATAGATAAGGCCTCCACTCTCCTCTGACTAATTGTAATTGTCCAAACCTTAGTGTTGTAGAATCATCCCAACCATCCACATACAATCTCATGTATTGAATGGAACGGAAGTCCTGAATTGTTCCATAACGCCTAGTAAATTCATTTACAGGAATTTTAAATTGATACCAAGTTACATCAGCGACTGTATTGTCCCTTAAAGTGACCCGTTGAGGTAAAACTGTAGTACAAAAATTACGAGCATTTGGGACATTTTTGGTAAGTGCCTCAGGTGTGATTTTTATTTTATATTCAAAATATTGTTCAGGAACAGTATTTAAAGTGAAGTCTCTGTTAATATCTTCATCATCAGGATTTGGCGTCCCGTATCCATTGGTTTGATTATTGGAGGCGATAGGAGTATTTCCTTGATTATTGTTGTATCTTTTATAACGTTGAATAATGTCTGCTTTTGCATTATCAAAATCTGTTCCTGTGTAAAAATGGAAATTATCATTAGAAGGGTCTCCTTCTGCTTGGGCAAAAGCTTTGGAATTTTTTCCGTGTTTTGCCTCAATTTTATCTAAATATGTTTTTTGGAAAAAGCTCCTTTCGTCATCATCAGTACCTACAGGACCCAATCCATCAAATCCAACATCCTGATATCCTCTTGCAGTAGCGTCAGTTTCAAATGCGGAATTAATTTGTTGTAAAGTTGAAACCCTTCCCCAAGCCGTGGTATCAACATTTTGCACCAACCCAGTTTTTGGTAGTCCGTTTTCATAAGATTTTTGTCTATCCTTTAAAATGTCTTCGGATAGATTTCCTAATTGTATGGTTAAATCTCCTCCTTTTTGATTTGGACGATACATGAAAGGATCCAATAACCAAAATTCGATGTATTGAATATTTGCTGCCTCAAAATCTGAAGTTTCAATTCGCCTCATTATTCCTGCCCATTTATTCTGAGGATTTGTTAACGTTCCATCAAAATTTAAATCCTTGTAATTATAATTATATGGTCCTCTTTGATTTGGCCAAAAGGATAAATCAAAAGTTGTTAATGTCCCTGGTACTCCAGAAGGAAGTTGTTTATTAGGAAACACCTCGGTTTCTAATACTTCCCTCATATATTGATTGGATTGTAGTTTTTTATCCGCCTGGATATGTGCTGGGGTATTGGAGTTGTTTCTAAAAAAGATTGGGTCAATAGTATACCAAGACAGTTTAGCACGGTTAAATCCGTAAGATAAGTCATTAGATAAATTTGCTTCAGGAAATTTAGATACACCTTCTGGGGTACTACTTAAAACCCAATAATTCCCAAGTCTAAGGTCATAAGGAACTTCAGCAGCCTCAAAATCATCTAAATAAGAAAGTCCAGTACTATTTGGATCACCTGGATCATTGATTAATTTGGGGTGACCTGGGATGATTTCCGCAAACTCTCCTTTGGCAAATATGCTTGACTTTTCTTTTGTATTGGTGAATGGTAATTTATTAACTAATTTAGTTAAAAATGGTGATTCTTTTGACCAGGAACCATCAAATCCATAAATTGTATTTCTGATGGGTTCATCGCCTACATTGACTTTTGGTGTTAATGGCCTTTCCCTTAAATACATCAAAGTGGCTCCTAAATAAAAATCTTTGCTAAATTTATATTCTGCTCTACCCCCAATAAGTGTTTTTTGTTGAATATTAAAAAGAGATTGACTTTCCAAAGAAACTCTAATCACGGAACCTGAAGCAATAATAGATGGATTAATGATTTTAACCCTTCCAACTCCATAATCGACAGTAAAGTCGATATTTTCCCTCAATTCTTGACCACCTGCGTATACCTTAACTGATCCTTGCGGAACATTTATAGCGTTTAAGCTAATTTCTGACCCACTTGATCCTTGATACGATCCTCTTAAATAAAATTTATTCCTATTGGTTTGCTGAATAGCAACTGCACGAGTTGACCTATACAAACTATCATAGGTATAGTTTGCTGCCACTGTTTTGTCCACAAATTTTGCGCTTAAATCAGTACCAAAAGGCTCCAAAACAGGAAAAATTACTTTTCCATTATTTGTGATGGTTACGCCTTCTAGAAAGTCGAAATTACCATCAGGTTTTAACTCACCAAGGGAGTTAAACCTATCCATACTCAATACTTGAATTAACGGTTTACCATCAATTGTTTTTTCTGACGGAGCTGGAATATAGTTAAGAAAAGAACCCGATTGATTATCTTCATAAATAACCTGTAATTTGAAATCAGTCGGCGAAACTTGATAAGCATTCAAGTTATAAATGTTTTTCATCATCAAATCCCATATAGGTAACCTAGTATAGGTGATGTTACTTTTTAACATTTTCACAAACAATACATTCGGTTTTGATGGATTAGGCGGTTGATCCTGAGCAATTTCCCCAACGGTATATTTTTGACCATTATAAGTATATTCAAAAGCAATACCTATAACATCATTAGGACGTGGTTGAAAGTTTAAGGAAATATAACCAAGTCTTTGGTTTAGGGTATATTCAGTTGATTGTAATAAACGCGCGTTATCAATTTTTACATAATCTTGACCTGCTAAAAAGTTCTGATTTCTTAAATGATCAAGTTCGTCAGCAGCAGTGGCATTGTCTCGGAATTTACTATCGGATAATAACTTATTATAAAGTGTATTGGCGTTATTGTCAGGTAATGCACCTGGGTTACCTGTGATAATGGTATTGTTGTATGGCTGACCCTCTCCTAAGTCCATCAATGCCACAACGGTTCTACTATTAGCGATCGTATTTTGACTATTAGTGACCCATACATTGACCCTAGTAATAACAATACTGGATAATGCAGGATAGTTTTTATTGAATCTATTGTAATTGTCCCTGAAATAATGCGCGATAAGGAAGTTTTTATTGACGTCATAATTGTCTGCTGTAATGTTAAATTGAGTTTTTTGAGCCCCATTTTCTACTACAATTTCCTTTCTCTCCCCTTGATTTTGTGCATAGACTCCATCAACAAACAATTTGCCAAATTGAAGTCTGGTTTTAACACCAAAAAGGGAGGATGACCCCGTAATCAAAGAGTTGCTAATTGGCATAGAAACGTTTCCTAATTCTATACTTTTAACAATTTCATCTTCTTGACCAGTATAATTTAGTTTTCTTTGATTTTGAAAGTCGAAAGAGGTTTCAGTATTATAATTGATTCCTAATTTTATTCTGTTCCCAATGTTCCCAATGACATTCATTTGAATTTTCTGGTCAAATTTAAACTGGGTAGATCTTTGCTCTCTTAACGACCAGTTAGGATTTGCAATTCTATTGACATCTAATCCAAAAATTAATTCTGCTGATCCTGTTGGACGGATGTCTATTAATCCACCCATAAAATCACCAAATAATCCATCTGTTTTTAAAACATTTGGGACAACGTTAGGACTTGCTTTGATAATATTGGATTGAGATAAAGAACGTTTCTTAAAATAATCTTTAATGAACTCCTTATTTTCTTCCTTCGAATTTTCATCAAAGGATACTTTTTCTGACCCGACTTCCTCTGACCCGACTTTACTTGTCTTATTATAGAATTTCCCTGAAGAGTCCAACTCCTTTGAATTTTCTACAGCATTAGGGTTTTTTAAATCTAATGAATTGCTTTTAACCTTAGAATAAGGATTGTTCTCGTCCTGTTTTATAGGATATTTTAGTTTGACTTGGTTAGAATCTGGAGAAATTATTGATTTTGATGGACTATCTGCCTCTAATTTTTGAGGTTCAGATGTTTGAAAATCAGCAAGTTGAATGTTAATATCAGATAGAGAATTATAGACAAAACTACCTACCTCGGGATTTTTAGCCCAAGTTAATAATACAGCGGACAGTACTAGTAAGCTTACTAATCCAATCGATTTTATGTATTGATAACTGTTTCCCTTTTGATTCAAAAAAATTAAGTAATGCTACAAATGATAAAATAATTAACGCATATCTTTCAATGCTTTTTTAATAATGGATTCTACGGTCATAGATTCTTGCGTAGAATCAATAACGGATTTTATTGACTTTTCTGCTACTTGTTTAGAAAAACCTAAAGCAATCATAGCATTTAATGCTTCTTGGGCTTCTTTATTGTGTTGGGATGAAATAAAATTTAAATCTGGCTTTTCTTTTAGAATAATCTCTTGAAGTTCAATGATTAATCTTTGGGCAGTTTTTGGACCTATTCCTTTAATAGATTTTAAGAAATCTTGATCTCCTTTGGCAATTGCTCCTTTGATTTCCATTGGAGGAAGTGAGGACAATATTTGACGTGCAGTATTAGGTCCCACTCCGTTTATAGAAATCAGGTGACGAAAAAGACTTCTTTCCTCATTGTCAAAGAAACCATAAAGTAATTGTGCATCCTCCCTTACAATAAAATGAATGAGGAGTTTGATTGGTTTATTGACCAAACTTTGTATTTTCTCATAGGAAAATAAGGAAATGTTAATCGAGTATCCAATCCCTTGAATGTCAATTACTGCATTGGCAGGGGATAAACTTGTCAATAATCCTTGAATATACTCAATCATAGTCTTTAACCAACAAAAATATAACTTATGAAGGAATATTTTGTGCTTCCGATACTGCAATTGAAATCATATTTACGATTTCTCTAACAGATGACCCTAATTGAAGTACATGCACTGGTTTTTTCATTCCCATTAGGATTGGCCCAATAGCCTCAAAACCGCCTAATTCTTGTAATAGCTTATAAGCAATATTTCCACTAGATAAATTTGGGAATATTAATGTATTGACTTTTTTATTGACTAAATCTGAAAAACCAAAATGTTCTCTTAACAATCCATTATTGACAGCAAAATTGGCTTGAACCTCTCCATCAATTATCCAATCTGGGTGTTTATCTTTAAGCAATTGAGTTGCTTTAGACACAATTTGTGTTTCTATCGCTTGGCTAGATCCAAAATTAGAAAAACTCAACATTGCAATAACAGGTTCAATCCCAAGTGATTTAACCTTGCTGTGGGTTAATTCTGTGATTTTAACCAAATCTTCAGCATTAGGATTAATATTTACGGTAGTGTCGGCTAAGAAAAAGTTTCCTCTTTTTGTGTTCATGATGTAAAGTCCTGCAACCTTGGAAAACTGTTCCTTTATTCCAACGATTTGTAAGGCAGGTTTTATCACGTCTGCATATTTTCTTGTCAATCCGGAAATCATTGCATCACCTTCATTATTGGCAAGCATAGCTGCACCATAATAATTACGTAATCTCATCAATCTACTAGATTCTGATAATGTCAATCCCCTTCTTTTACGTTTATCAAAAAGAATGGAGCCGTATTTATCCAAATTAGAAGTTTCCTGTAAAGGATCAATTATTTGAACACCTTCCAAGTCTATTTTATTTTCTTCTGCGATGGTTTTTATTTTATCAATATTTCCTAATAATATTGGGACAATGATTTTTTCATCCATCGCAATTTGAATGGCTTTCAATATCTTAACGTTGTCAGCCTCTGCAAAAATCACCCTCTTAGGGTTTTGTTTTGCTTGATTCATTATTGCCTTGGTTAGTTTGTTTTCACTTCCTAACCTTGTTTTTAGTTCCTCTGCATAAGCATCCCAATCCGTTATTGGTTTTTGAGCTATTCCACTATCCATAGCAGCTTTTGCTACTGCAGGGGATACGGTATAAATCAATCTTGGATCAATGGGTTTTGGTATTAAATAATCTCTACCAAATTCCATATTTCTTGATTGATAGGCAGTGCTAACCATATCTGGCACTGGAAGTTTCGCCAACGCCGCAATAGCCCTTACTGCAGCCAGTTTCATTTCCTCATTGATCTCAGTTGCCCTAACATCTAAAGCTCCTCTGAAAATAAATGGAAAACCAAGTACGTTGTTAACCTGATTAGGATAGTCTGACCGTCCAGTAGCCATAATTACATCAGGTCTTGCTGCAATTGCGTCAGGATAGTTAATTTCAGGATTTGGATTAGCTAATGCAAATACAATTGGATTTTCGGCCATTGACCTTAGCATGTCTTGGGATACTAAGTCTGCTTGAGAAAGCCCGATGAATACGTCTGCACCTTTCATAGCTTCCTCTATGGTATGGAAATCTTTGGCTGTTGCTATTTCAGATTTTATAGAATCCAAATTGGTTCTATCTTTTCTAATAACCCCTTTAGAATCTAAAACCACAAAATTTTCAGGAGTTGCTCCTAGGGATTTTATGATTTTTATACATGAAACGGCAGATGCGCCTGCTCCAGAAACAACTATTTTAAGATCTTGAATTTTTTTAGGAACCAGCTCTAAGGCGTTTAAAAGTGCGGCTCCAACAATAATGGCAGTCCCGTGTTGGTCATCATGCATGACAGGGATATTCATCTCTGCTTTTAGTCTGCGTTCGATTTCAAAACACTCTGGCGCTTTAATATCCTCTAAATTGACTCCACCAAAAGTCGGTTCTAATGCTTTAACAACAGAACAGAAATGGTCAACATCAGTAGCGTCCACTTCTAAATCAAAAACATCTATATCTGCAAAAACTTTAAAAAGGACTCCTTTTCCTTCCATTACTGGTTTAGAGGCTTCTGGGCCTAAATTACCCAGTCCAAGGATAGCCGTTCCGTTTGATATTACTGCTACTAAATTTCCTTTTGCGGTATATTTATAAACGTTTTGGACATCTTTTTCAATCTCTAAGCAAGGTTCTGCAACTCCAGGGGAGTAAGCCAATGCTAAATCTCTTTGAGTGTTGGTTGGTTTGGTTGGGATGACTTCAATCTTTCCAGGTCTTCCTTCTGAGTGATAGTCTAAAGCATCCTGAACTCTAATTGTATTTGACATATATGGTAGCCTAAGCTATATTTTAAAATTATCAACAAATTTCGCATAAAATTAAACCTTTCAAAAACTTTGGATTGATTTTATTACAACTAATTTTGCACAAGTCTAAGATCGAAAGCTAAAATATTCCACATTTGACAGGATTAGAAAAATATATTGGTCATTATAGAATAGAATTTGTTTCATCTTTAATTAAAGATTACAGTCTATTATTAAAAATATCTAAAGATAGAAGTTCTAAATTAGGGGATTACATCCTTTTAAACGAAAAATGGAAGCATAAAATAACCATTAATTTTAATCTAAATCCAGAGCAATTTTTCATCACTTTACTTCATGAAATTGCGCACATGTATACCAGAGAAAAATTTGGATATAGAGTGGAGCCTCACGGAAAAGAATGGAAGAATGAGTATTCCATTATTCTAAAGAAAGCATTAAATGAGAAAATGTTTCCTTCTGAATTAGAATCGGCTATAGTAACCCATATGAATAATCCAAAAGCGGCAAGTTGCACAGATTTGGACCTTTATAATTCGTTAAAAAAATATGATATTGCAGGAATTCACTTTTCATTAACAGATTTAGATTTGAGCGCCTTGCCTTTAAATTCTTATTTTGAGTTAAACAATTCTATTTACCTCAAAGGCGAACTCTTACGTAAAACCTATAAGTGCATTGATATTGTTAATCTGCAACAATATAGAATTAATCAGGCCGCATTTGTAACTCCCATTTCAGATAAAAACAAATATCCTCAAATTTTACGTTTTGAGGGAATAAAGGAAAAACTAAAACCAATTTCTCAATTGAGGGAAGGTCAAGAATTCACTTATCAAAAGAAACATTTTTATAAAGCGTCTGACTATCCTTTAACGATTAAACTCGTCCATAATAAAATGACATACAAAGTAACATCCGATATTTTAGTCCTTACTTTTTAATGAAGAAATCAACTATATCATGCTTGATTTTTGTTTTTGGTTTACTTTTTTTGAAATCGGTGGAAATTCAAGCACAAAAGGGTACCTCCATACAAATTCTTAATAGTGAAGAGTTAGAATCAGGGGTAGTAAATGGAAAACCAGTAAGGATACTGAGAAAAAATGTTCAATTACAACACGATAATGTTTTAATGTTTTGTGATTCAGCCTTTCTAAATCAAACTGATAATTCATTAAATGCCTATAGTAATGTTCATATTAAACAAGGGGATTCCTTAGATCTGTATTCCAATAATCTTGAATATGATGGGAATACCAAAAAAGGAAATATGACGGGGAACGTTAAATTAGATAATAGACAAGCGACCCTAACCACCTCAAAACTTTATTTTGATAGGGTTTTAAATACCTCCTATTATTTAGATAAAGGAATTATGATTAGTGAGGATAATAAATTAACCAGTCAAAAAGGCTATTACTATCCTAATACTAAGGAAGTTTTTTTTAGAGGGGACGTTCGATTGGTTAGCCCTAACAATGTGATGACCACAGATACTTTGAGGTACAATACCAGTACAAAGGTTTCCTATTTTTTGGGTCCAACTTTTATTATTTCCAAGACAGATTCTATTTATTGTGAAAGTGGGTACTATCAAACTAAATCAGGATTGGCTCAATTTACTAAAAAAGCCTATATGATTTCAGGTGTTCAAAAGTTATCTGCTGATACCATAGATTATGATAAGAAATTACAAAAAGGAATAGGGAAGCGGAACGTAAGAATTAGAGATAAGAAAGAAAAAACCACATTAATAGGCGATTACGGAATATATTACACCCAAAAGAAAACCTCCTCTATTTCAGGTAATGTATTGGTTTCTAAGGAATTGGATAATGACACAATGAATGTTGCTGGGGACACCCTTTCTTCTGAATATGATTCTATTACTAATATAAGGATATTGAAGTCATATAAAAATGTAAGAATTTATAGCCGTCAATTTCAAGGAAGTTGTGATACTTTGATTTATAGTACTAAGGATTCTATTATCAGGATGTTACAACATCCAATCTTTTGGTTCGATGCTTACCAAGGTACAGCGGATACTATTTTAATTCATACAAAAAACAATAAGATTAGCTTTTCTGAACAAATTATTAAGTCATTTTTATTGAGTCCTGAAGATTCCTTAAACTACAATCAAATCAAAGGGAAGACAATGATTGGTAAATTTATGGAGGGTAAGTTAGAAACTTTAGATGTATCAGGCAACGCAGAAAGTGTCTATTTTATTAAAGATGATGCTAAGAAGTACATGGGGGCTAATAAAATCGCTTCTGGGAAGATTAGAATTTCTATGAAGGAAGGCAAATTGTATAAAATCAATTTTGGGAATGAACCCGTTGGCCAAATGAAATCTTTAGACAAAACTTCTCCTAAGGAGTTAAAACTAGAAGGATTTAATCCAATGTTTACAAAAAGACCAAAATCAGTAGACGATTTAAGGAAGGTCAATAAAGTAATAAATTCGGAATCGAAACCATTCAAAAAAAATAATACTAAGCTCAAAAAAAATGAATCAAAAAACAAAATCATTAAAAAAAGAGGTTGACGGATACCTCATGATTTATGGAATTCATATAAGCATAGTTTTTATTTTGAGCATTATTATGTACCAAATTATTCCATCTAGGTTTTTCCTGAAGGTTTTAACCTTTTAAAATTTGACGCATTACACTATATTGATATTCATGATAACCTGTATTCTGACAGGGATGGCAAATTGAATGCAGATTTTTTCCCTGGATATCCTCTTTTTTGGAAATTATTATATCTGGATAGTTTAGGTATAAGTATTTTAAATGCCATTTTGGGTTTTATTGGCTTTTATAATTTACTTTTACCTCTTTATGCTTTAAACCATACATTAAGTTTGATTCAAGTCTGTTTTGTCCTGATGCCATTTTTAGTTCTGTTCTTTTTATTAACCATTAAACCCAAATAGTTTTTCTCAAAACGGGATTATATCCTTAATTTGATTATATATATTATATTCTATTTTGGACAATCTTAGTATTTCCTAAGGCATATCAGGAGCTTGGGTTGCATAAAAATTCATTTTTTGAAATTGGAAATCGAGCATATATTTAACTAATATTCCCTTTGAGAGTCTTGGTTTTGAAGGGTTTCTTTTACTGCAAAAATTTATACGAACAAAATAAATTGATCTAAATCTATTAATTTTGAGTGGTGTACATAAGGTGTTAAT
>Ga0114962_10001261_pt1 | contig 22025 bp, 16 predicted proteins | sample C_130820_MF_Meta_FD_87017 | JGI IMG/M metagenome (GOLD analysis project Ga0114962, IMG submission 87017) | Freshwater microbial communities from Lake Croche, Canada to study carbon cycling - C_130820_MF_MetaG | ecosystem: Environmental > Aquatic > Freshwater > Lake | place: Lake Croche, Canada... | reverse complement strand
TAGAATTTTAGTACTAATTCTTTATCTTTTCTCCATGCATCAATAGTTGCAACGTCTTCAATTTTGAAGTTATTCCATAAACTTTCTTTAGAATCTCTAAATGTTTCTATTCCACTTTCTTTGGAAACACCAGCCCCAGAGAATACTAGTATTTTTTTTCGGTTATTCATATTTAATTATAGTTAAAACGGTAAAATTAGTTTAGATACTATTAATAAATTTATATATAGATAAAAACTAAACCGTTTTAATGAGTTCAACAAATTTAGTGAAAAAAAGTTTATTCACCAAACCTTATTTAATAACAACAGAAGAATTAAATCAAATTGGTCAGGATATTAATTTAGTAGGATATGATCCACAATTAAATCTAACAAGTGATGATACAAATGTCGTTTTAAAATATGGTATACCTTGTAGTCCTAAACTTCTAAATTGGGTTGAACCTTATCAAATTGCAGGTATTGATTATACTTTATTCTATACTGAAGTTAATTCTGGATTTAGTATAGGTGATAGAGTATTTATAATCAATGGTACTTATGATAGTAATTTACTAATAACAAATGATAAGTATAAAAAAGGTCATGATGGTTATAAAGTTTTATTTGTAGATAAGTGTAAAGTTGTATTAGATATAGAGTTCAATGGTAGTTTACCTAGTAATGAAGCAACAGAACCAAGTGATGATTTTGATAACTTAGTTAAGGTTTATTATGTAAAAGATCAGAATGATTTTATACATGTAAATAGACAGATTACGACTCGTGGTGAGAACTTTGATTATAGATTTAACCAAAATCAAAATAATATAATATTTACAGATAATCCATATAGTTATGCACCAACAGGTCCTTGGGGAGAATCATTAGGTTTAGTAGGTACAGGATTTTTTATAAAGAGTGGAACTTCTAGTTGGATTAGTATAAGTAATGATTTTATGGTAGGTTCTTATTCTATTGCAACTGCAAGTGGCGCAAGTAATAAAGTTGTTATACTAAATAATAGTTTTGAATACAATGGTTATAAATTTCAAGAGAATTTAGTTTATAGTTATGAAACAATAGGAACTCAATCTTCGTGGCAAGTAAATGTAAAACACGAAAATAAAAATGTTCCTTTAATATCTAAATCTAATTTTAGAAACGGTACTTTTAATGGTAGTTGGAATGGTGGTATTTATGGTAGTAATGATAAGAAAATTATATGGGCCTCTACTTCATCAATTTGGAATTCTGGTACTTTATTAAACACTATTTGGGAAAAAGGTATAATGGAGTCTAAACAAAGTCAACCACAAAGTTATATTGCGGAATTTGATAATATTGTAGGAACTTTTGGCGCACCATATCAAAAATCAACTAATCCTGATAATGATGGATATGGTTATAACTTTGTTATAAATTCGGAAATAAGAAATGCTATTATAAATAATGGAAATGTTAGTAACTCAATATTGGGTGGACAAGCAACTTATTCAATTGTAGAAGAACATTTAAGAGGAACTCTAACAGATCAATTTATTAGAGATAATTTCAGCAATACACTTATTAATAAAGCTTACTTTGAAAGTTGTGGTATTCAAAATGCAAATATACAAAACTCAATTGTTAAAAATTCAAGAGTGGAAAATAGTAGATTTTATAATATAAAGTCAATAAATACACACTATAAAAAATCCTTATTTAAAAACTCAAATTATATTAGTGATAATTCAATAAGAATATTACATTTTGCAGAAACAGATTTTAGTCAAGATGGTACAACTCTAACGCATAAAATTTATAAATTTTATATAAATAAAAGAAGTTATGAGAAGTTTAAGTTTAAAGACACATTTTATATAAAAGGTTTAAAAATAAATAATGGTAGTAATTCATTACTTAATTTCTTTGATAAAAAATTTAAAATGGGACCATATATTGATTATGTTGATCAATTTGATAATTCTAATAAAAAATGGTATAAAAGAGGATTTGAATATAATTGTTCAATTTCTACACCTAAAGAAAATGAATATTTCTCAGATGTAAATCTGACTTCTAATACAGGTAGTGTAAATATACCAAATTCTTCCTTTTTGGGCAATGAAGATACATTTGGATATTCTATTGATATTTTTGTTAAAATTACAGATACTGCAAATTTCCCACAATCAATCTATTTATATACTGATATTATTGATTATTCAGATGCATATATTCTAAATTCTGATTTTGAAAGTGGTGTTTTTGAAAATTCCAATTGGAATAGTGGTAATCACTTCAATTTTAGTAGTGATGTAAATATAACATATAATAATTATAATAATCCATCTTGGTATATTGGTGGTAATAGTGGAGATGTTGCAAATATGGGAGGATATTATGATATATCACTTGTTAGTGGAACATCATCTTTAAATGTTAATACACTTTATTCATATAATCCGAATACCGGAAATAAATATCCTGAATTAGAAGAAGATTATTTAGCATTGGATGAAGTAGTATTTCTAAACGCGGTCGATTATGATACTAGAGGAAAGGTAATAAGTATTACATTCTCTGGTACTGGATCAAACTATACCAATGCTAGTAATTTATCTACTAATTATACTGGAGTGGGAACAGGACTAACTGTTGATATTACTGCCAGTGTTATTGGTGAGGTAACTGCAACAGGATTTACATTATCATATATTGGTAGTGGAGTACCCGGTCTGGGTTTAAATATCTACCCAACTTACAGTACGCTAGCTCCAACAGCAAGTGGATTAGTATTGAGTATGTTAGGTACATACTCAAATACAATATCTATTGTGAATCCAGGTTCTGGTTATTTAGTAGGTGGAACAGTATCTATGTTAAGAAGCCATTATGATAGTGGTAGTGGTGGTTATGATGATGATATTCTTACTATTACTTCTGTAAATAATGGTGCGGTTTTATCAGTAAATGTTAATTATCCAGGTTTAGGTTATTCAGAAGGTGATGTACTAACAATTATTCAACCATTATCAAATAATAATGCAACTTTTTCAGTAACCGGTATAACTGGTTCCCTAACTAGATTACCAGATCAATATAAAATAGTAAATAATGTAACACAAGGTAACTATCAACTACAGGAAATTATTGCAACTGGATCAACAAGCATTTTACCTGGTTTAACCGCAGGTGGTATATTTAGTTCATATGATGCAAACAATAGATATGGTTATTTACATAAGACTAAATTCTATAGATCAAAAATAGTATCCGGTATATTCAAAAAAGCTTATTTTAACACATCTTTAATTAAAAATGAACTGTATGATGTTAGTGATCGAGATTTTAATAATATTGAGAAAGTAAAAAGTTTACTTATAGTAGATTCATTATTTTCCGGTAATTCAAATATTTTATCTAAAGCAACTTATATGAATTCATTTTTTGTTAATAAATCTGATATATGGGAAAATGGTATTTTATATAACTCTATTTGGAATGGTATGACATTTACCAATGGTTTAGTTAAAGCATCAACTTGGTTAGGTGGTATATTTAGCAATGGATTATTCTATAGTTCAAATAGTTTTGATGCGGCTGATCAAAAAGTTTATAATCAAAATAATATAAATTCTTTTTATAAGAGTGGGATGACTAAAAATGGTTTATTCAATAATAGATTATCTTGGCAAAAAGGTACTTTCTTAAATGGTGAATTCTATAAAAGCGATTGGGAAGATGGTAAATTTAACGGTGGTAAATTCTATTACTCAAAATTCTATGGTGGATCTATAAATGGTGGTATAATAGGTGATAAATCAATAGCCACAGTATATACTAAAATTTATAGTGGTACTATAAATTATACAACTGTTGAAAATGCAGAAGTTAGTGCACAACCTACTAACAATATTACTTATGCGAGTAATAGTTTACAATGGAATAATGGTATATTTAATGGTGGTATTTTCAGTACATTAAACAATTATAACTTCTCAACCTGGAAAACAGGGGTTTTTAATGGGGGTGAATTTACAGGACATGCAAAATGGTTAGATGGTATATTTAATGGAGGTAAATTTACATCAATATATAATTCAAATATACTTAATTTATATGATGTAACCGATATTAAAGATAATTACTCTTGGGAATATGGTGTTTTTAATGGTGGCGAATTTGGAACGGGGGTGCCAAATATCCAATTCGCTGTACCAAATTCTAGTTGGTTTGATGGTGAGTTTAATGGTGGTTATTTTAAGGGTAAAGTTTGGAATAATGGAGTATTTACATTTGGTGAATTTTCTGGAAGTGGTAAAACACAGTCTGGATATTATGCAACAGGTGGTGAACAATCAACTAATGCACAAAACTTTGTATCATCTTTTGCACAAATTGGTGGAGGTGCTAATGTTATAAATAAAAATACATATGGTATTTGGAAAGATGGATTTGTAACAGATACTAAGGATAAGTATATAAATAGAAAAATATATAGTGATTTAAAAAGAGTTAGTGATACTGATAGGATTTTAAAAACTGCTTTAATCAGAGATGTAATTTGGATGAGTGGTACATTTAGTCATCCAAGTGGAACTATACAAAACTCTGTATGGATAGATGGTACATTTGAAAATGGTAAATTTAACTTTAGTTCATTTAACCCATATGTAACTAGAAATATATTCTCACTACCTTTAAGTGATAGAACTTTTAGTATTAGTGATACTTGTATTTGGAAAAATGGTAATCTCGTAGATAGTGATTTTTACATATCAAATTGGGAAAATGGTAATTTTATATCTGGTAATGGATATGGTATGATTTGGAAAAATGGTATTGTAAGTTATATGAATGCTTATAATATTTTTTGGGAAAATGGACTTTGGAAAAATGGTAACTGGTATGGATCTAGTTTTAATCTAAATAATGATGGTAGTATAACTAATGATTTTGAAAAGCAAATTCTATTTAGAGGTATGAATTGGGGAGGTACTTCATCTTCTCATGTTTGGAATGTTTTCTATAATGAATCATTGTCGGATATCAATAGTAGTATAGAATCACCTGGAAATACAGTAGCATGGGTACCTGATACAAATGCGGTTATTGTTAATACGGCACCAGTTTGGTTAGGTAGTTCTACATTTGGAGTAAATACACCGGCACCAGTAGTATCTCCAATAACCATAGTACATTTTGATACTAATTCAAATGCTGATAGAGTAGGTATTGATACATATGAAGTAACTTTACTTACAAGTGATGTAGCTAATTTAACTTCTAATGCACAATGGCAATATAGTACAGATAATATAACTTGGACTAACCTTATTCAGGTAATTTCAAATACTTCTACTGTAGTAAGTACTGCAGTAGGCGATAATTACTTTAGAATTGAGGATGGTTCTCTACATTCTAATGTTTTAAAATATACGCAAGTATCTGCAGCATATACACTAAATATGTCTAACCAACCAGCAACACCTAATAATCCTTATGTTGTGGGTACTGTAACAGTTAATGTAGCACCAGCAACAGTAGTATTAGATGTGTTTGGTGGTGCTTCCTCTGGTAATACTACTATAGGTGAGATAAAAGTAAATTCTATATCTATTCATACTACATCAACTGCAGTACAATATCAACATATATATTATTCGGTAGTATTAAATACAACTGGTTCACATATGATAACTCTTATTGGTACATTTACTGGTAATTCAGGAAACTATGTTAGAATAGACTAAAAATATAATAAATAATAATATGACACCAATAATATTAGAATGGTCAAATGCTTTTGATATTGATAATAATATATCTGGATATGAATTATCATATAAAACAACTGGTTCTTGGGTATCTTTACCATTTATATCATCATCACTAACAACTGGAAGTTATAGTTTTACACCAACACAACAAGTTACACATTTATTTCGAATAAGGGTTCGTGATTCATTTGGTGAAGTTAGTTCATATAAATTTTATAATTATATAATTTCAGCAGAATATCAAATATCGGATGATTATGACTCACAAGGTACTATTGAGGAATCATGTCAGGTTGCAGGTTCAACTACATATTCTCCGATATTTCTTAGTAGTACACCACCAGATATTGGAGTTACTGTTTACATAGATAGTGGAATGACATCTCATTTTATAGGACATGATTATAATTGGATAATTAAAAGTCCATCCGGACTAGAGTACTCTTGTAGAATATCAGGTAATACATCTACTTCGGGTGGTATTATAGAAGATTTTTATTTATGTGGTGCTAATACCACACAGGCTTCCGGTTACAACACCACCACAAATATCTGGACAGGTCGTAATACTGCTGCAGCAACTTGTAATTTACAACTTACTGGTACTTTATACTGGAACTCACAGGATTTTGTAGTTGGTACGATATTATATACGGATGCTGCTTGTACTATACCATTTATCGGTAGTCAAAAATACTTTATGGTAGAATATACTAATACAAGTGGATTGACCTTAACAAGAGTTGTTAGAATTGGAAATCTAACAAATTCATCAGTTATAGTTTCTATAGAGAATAAATCTACTGTATGTTCTACAGTTTCGATGGCATATAGAACTCCACTTGGTGTAGCTACACTTGATGGAACTACTTTATGTGGAACGCCAGCAACTACTAAATGTTATATAAGACTGGGTGATCCAAGTACTATTACTACTGGTGATGTAGTATATAATTCGGGATCGGGAGGAGCAGGTACAACCTTTAGTGGTGGTGATGGATATTATAATATTTATCTCGCTACCGCTGCTGCCGAGTATACTAACCCAATTTGTCAAGTTAATAATAATGGTTATATAATAGTACAGGGATACTGTAGTGGTAATGCTGCTGGTTGTTGTTTCTTACCAGGTACAAGTATAACTTTATTTGATGGTTCTTCTATTAATATAGAAGATATAATTGGTGGAGAATCATTATTGACATACAATACTGAAAAGTTAACCTTTGAAGAAGGTTTAGTTACTAATATATTTACACCAATACACAATGATATTATAAAACTTATAATCGGAAATAATACAATAGATTGTACATCAACACATCCTTTCTGGTCAGTAAATAAAAACGAATGGGTTTCTTGGAATCCTAAACAAACAATTCTTAATATGAATATAAATATTGAACAATTAGAAATTGGTGATATTTTATTAAATGAAAAAAATGAAGAAGTTATATTAGATAATATTATAGAAATGGATACAGAAGATATAGTAACTTATGATATTTCGGTAGAACCTAATCACACATATTATGCAAATACTATATTAGTTCATAATAAACTTGATGAAAATGGAATTCCAATAATATTTAATGAACTTAATTATAATAACAGTCTTCAAAATCCTTAGTTTTTGATTAGATAGTATGAAAATTTAATATATAGTTTATGCCATTTATAGATACAAACTTAAATCAGGCCTGGGTTGTTGTACAAACACCAAGTACAGGCATAACTAGAAACACTAATACAGGATTATATTATATTAATAGTGTAACAAATGATCAATATGTACCGAATCAACCATATTATCCAACTGGATATACATATAGTCAGGGAAAAAACTATCAAATAATTACAGAGGCATCTCCGGTATCTTCAACAATAGATAGTTTATATGTTAGATTTAGTGCACCGTTTAAAGATTCAATTGCATCAATTACAAGAAGTTTATCTACCTCTTCAAGTGTTGAGTTTTATACTTATGCTAGTCCGTTATCTACATTAAAGTCAAAATCAATAGTTAAATATGGGGCAAACGATACTTTTACACAATCAATAATTACAAATTCTACATTAAATGAAATTGACTTTCTTATAAATGGTTATAGAGAATATAATGACTTAACTTATGCTATTGATGATAGCAATCAACCTGCAAATGGTTGGTATTTTGATGCAGTTTCATATAACTGGTTTTATAAAGTTAATAATATAGCACCAACATATTCAGTATTTGGATCTGGGTTGGATACTGTTGTTATTAAAAACTTTATTGCAAAACCTATAGAGTATGATACTTTTAGCTTAGAATTAAATTATAATACTTCTACAACTCCTAGTTCTACTAGTAAAATGAACGTTTATATAGTTAGAAATGATTTATTAAAAACACCAAGTAATTGGGGTTCTCCAATTATAAGTTTTACAAATTCAACAATATTTGCAACTAGTAGTTTATCAGGTACGAATACAGATGGATCTAAAAACTATTTGGTTATTAGTGCGGTTTCATCAGGTGATTATATTGCTAACTTATCTAATATTAATATTGTGGGTGCTTACCATCCTAAAAATAATTTATTACAACTAACTAGTGATGGTAGCAATAGTTATTCTGGTACTACGTCAATAATGGTTGATATTGATCAAGCAACTTATTCACATACATTGTTACAAAATAATACACCTTATACACTATCATCTAGAATTGGTAATGGTTTATTTAAAGTTGGTATTTGGGAAAATGGTGTTTGGAATAGTGGTTGGAGAGATGATGAAGAAGCCAGAGACTTTGATGATGTTGCATTTTCAGTTTTAACAGAATCCGATATTTCATGGAAGATTGAAATTAGAGGTTCTACATATTCAATTGGAAACTTTGCAACTGGTTCTGCTGTATCAATTGGTAATATTGTTGCGATAGATATAAATGACAATAGAAAGCTTTTAAGAGATTATTATAAAATAGAGAATTTAGGTATCGGTTATAATTACTCTGCAACTGGTGAGACACAATCTGCATATGGTTGGTTAAGAGTAAATTTAGATACTACTTTCCCTTATAGAAGAATTGAAAAGGATTCACAAAACCACAAGATAAAAGTAACTAAAAATATTTGGTTATCTGGTGGATTCTTCAATGGCTATTTCTCAGGTGTTTGGAATAATGGGTTATTCAAAGGATTTCCACTTATTACTGAGATGTTTAATACACATTGGATTGATGGATTCTTTAATGGTGGTCACTTCAATTCTATTTACTCGGATGTATATAATTTCAGTAGATTAGAACCTCGTCAGGCATGTAGTAATGGTTATATAAATCTTACTTTTGATGGACAATATACATCATTCTTACCAGGAGATTATATATTGATTATTTTATCCGGTGGAGTTAGTAGTAATTATGGTGGAGTTGCACAAGTTATTGCGGTAGAACATCAAATTGATCCAATAACTGGTGATATAAAAGATGTTATTACAATTGATAAGATATTTGGTGGTGGTAATATATTATCTGGAAATTTAGGTTCTGTGATAAGATATACTGCAACTGGTTTAATACAAAACTTTAAATTCTATGATAATAATAGATCTAAAATAAAATCTATTGACAATACATTATCTACTGCGGTATTTAGCTTTAATTCATGGATTGATGTAAATTATGATAATACAAGAGCAGTTACTTTAGGTAGAGATTTTAGAATGTATGAACCACTTACAAAAAAGTCTATAAATAGAAATAATTTATATGGATATCCAACATACGATGTTTTATCATCTTTATCGCGTTTTAGAGATAGTAATACTTTAGATTACAAATTATATAAATTAGGTACTAAATATAAGGTATTTACAGATCTTGTTGGAAATGGTTCTGGATTTAATGAACCATTTAGTGAATTAGATTTTAGTAATTTTACAAATGCTGGTTGGACTTATTCATATAGTAATGTAAATAATTTTTCTTTAAAAAGAACAGAAACCGAAATATCACTTAATAATATTTACTCTAATGCACTTTTACAATCAGGTGTTACTGGTGATGAGTTATATGTAACTGCTAGTAATACTGGTTTGGTATTAAATAATAGTAATATAAATATTTCAAAATCTAGATATTCTATTGTAGAATTTGATGTTATAACCTATAGTGTTACAAACTATAACTTCATTTATAAAAATCCTGATATTTATTTAGAAAAGGATATTGCTAGTATTGGTTTAACATTTAGTGAGTCAATCTTTCCGGGTCCACTTTCATCAGTAAATAATACAATAATAAGTAGTTATACACTAACTGGTCCTTCTGGTATAGAAGTAGATGATATTGTAGTTATGGTTGATTTATATGGTGATGTTCCTGGTACAACAATAAATTTAAAAGCACCGAATGGTAATATAATAAATCTTAAAAAGAATGGTAGTGGTTTAGGTGGTAGATTAGCAAAAACTAAATTTAGTTTAAGAGATATTTATACTAAATTCAATCTAATTACCACACCATATAGTTTAAATAATACAACAATATCATATACAGATACATATTCAATGGATCGAGAAATGAGTCAAGGTGATTTACCATATTTATCAAATATTACTACACTATCTGATTTAACAAGTACAAACAATTCAATTTATGGTGTGTGGACACTATACATTAAATATAATCCACTTGGTGTAGTTGCTTGTGATTTAACAAATTGGTCAATAAGTATTCAATATAAAGATTTAGTAAGTATAGACACAGAACCAATTTCTACATTACCAATATTAAACTTTTCTAATCTTAATTATGATATTACTACACAATTATCTGGTTATGATAATGTACAAATCTACAAGAAAATGAATTATCTACCAATACGAGAAAATGTTAATCATTTAAAAGTAAGTAATACGTTTAGATTGGATTCAATTGAAGAATCTAGACCTACTAAGTGGGGTGGATTTGGAAAAAATCAACCAACTAAAAAGTATGAGTACTTCTATAATAAAACTGATATGATGTTAAGTATCAACGGTAATGGTGCAACAGGTGCAAGTACATCAATGTTAGTATTGGATAATCTTAACATGTATGAAGTAGATATGATACCATTCTTTAAATACTTTGATGAAGTAAACATCTATAAAGGAATACAAGTTCCATATATTGGAGAAGCACCTAATATTGATTATTTAAACTCAGACTTTGTATTTATTGATAATATTACAGTTGGTGTTGATGCAATTGATGCAAATGGAAATAACACACTTGCAACAAGTTGTCAAACTGCCGTAGTGGTTGGTAACTTAGATACATTTAATGTTGTTGCAAACCCATCTATTTTGGCTAGAAATAATACTAATGATATTACATTAAATGCAACCACATTAGGTACATTGGCACTTGATCCTACTACAATTAGTTGGTCACTAGTATCTGGAAATTCTATAACAATTATTGCGGGTAATACTTTGACACCTATAATAACAGGATTATCATCTGGTACTTATCAACTTAGAGTTATGGCAACATCTGTAGTACCTGGTAGTGGTACAAGTTCAGTCCCAGGTGGACCTTCTGGTATGTCAGGTGGACCTTCAGTTTCTTTACCACCAATAACCTCAGAGGCATTTGTTACTATTGTTGTTAATGTACCAATTGTTAGTGGACCATCAATAACAATTACTAATACTAATAAGAGTAAGGGTATTACATATAGTTTAGATGATCTAAATCTACAAGCATATGGTAAGACTTTAACTTATACTGAACTTAGTGCAGGGTATAGTAGTTCTGTGGGTGTGGCTTCTAGTATTAAAATTACTTCTCTAACAAATATTGGTAATTTAGTTACTGAGGGTGGTTCATATACTAATTTAACAGTAAATAGTATTATTACGGTTGCTGACTTAATTTCAGGAAGAATGTCTTATTTACCTTTTGGTAATCCAACAAATACACCAGGAACAACAATCCCAGAAACTACTACAGTTGGATCACATTATTCAACATCATTCAAATATGTAATTATTGACAGTCTTGGTAATATAAGTCCACAAACTGTTACATTTACATTATATTGTACTAAAGTTACTGGTACGAATGTAACACCTAGTCCGAGTCCTAGTGTGACACCTAGTCCTAGTTCATCTCCACCTTCGGGTGGACCATCATCACAATCAGGAGAGCAAACAGATATGCCTTCGGCAGATCCATCTGCTGGTGCTAGTGATGGTCCAAGTGATGGTGGTGATCAATATTGTTAAAACTAAATATAATATGAATTTAAAATACGGAAAAATAGATATAGATATAAATTGGAAGTCTCCAAGTGTAGAGTCATTTTTTTCTTGGCGTGATGATTTTTTCAAAATACCCAATGCTGAAAAATTTGATGTTTACCTATTAGGAAGTTTTGCAAATAAATTATTAGATAATACTGGTGCGCCTGGTGATATTGATATTATTCTAACAGGTTATCATAATATTGATGACATTGAAAATGTTATATATAAAGGTACAAAAATAGGACTAGAAAAATATAATATATTTTTTGATATTCAATGGCACAGTGAGATAGTATTTTATAACAATATGGAGGATATTCAGAGAAAGAAATCAAATCAAGTATATATACACGGTAATAAATGGATAGTAAATGATGAGGTAAGAAAAGACTATAAAAATTCCATAAAAGTATGTGATAGTTTATATAAACTTAATTGTTATTGGCCTAGTGCAAAACAAACAGAAAGAATTAAAAATGGATACGTTTATAAAGATCCATTTTTAATCAATTACTAATAATTAGTAAATATCCTACTTTACCAGGTTCATTTTTAGAACAATGTCCCATTGCATCAATCTTAGTTTCTTCACCAGTTAGTTTTATTTTAGTTAGCTTTTGTTTTCCTAAAATACGTTTTTCACCTTTACAAGTATTACAAGGATTTAAACCTACTTTACCTTTACCAAAACAGAATGGACAATCTTGATCTCTATATTTACCAGTTCCTTCACATAAGTCACACCCGTCTTCAGAATCAAATATCTTTAAGATATTACCATCATTATCTTTAATAAGTATTTTTGATGAAAGATCCTTACCAGTGCCATCACAAGGTTTACAACGTACCCATCTTTCATATTCTAAAGTACCATCAAAAGTATCATCAACTTTAATATGAATATTATAAACTTCATTCTTTTTAAAGTTTTCTAATTTCTCTTTTGTACTATCATATGAGTAGTCAAAGTTTGTTTCAAATAATTCAAAATATTCATTATAACAATTACCAAACTTACTTTTCTTATCATAGTCTTCTCTCTCTTCACCACATAAAACATCATATGCTTCGGTCATTTCACCAAAGATAACAGCGTCGCCCCCTTTATCGGGATGGTTAGTAAAAGAAAGCTTATAGTAAGCTTTCTTAATTTCTTTTTCACTTGATGTATTTACTACACCAAGTAAAGAATAATAATTTTTATTTAAGTTCATGTGCTATTATTAGTTCTGATATTTTTTCTTCTATAATTAGATATTCATAATTTAAAACAATATCAGAAACATCTTCTGAGAATTCATCCTCGATTATTAAACAATCTGTGTTCTCGATAAAAGAAATCAATTTCTTTAATCCTTGGCTCTGATAAACCGTTAAAATCTTTTCCTTACTTAAATAGCGCTTGTTAAATCCCATATTTTATTTTAATTATTAGTTTATTATATTATTATTCATTTATTTGTTTAGTTATCATATTCTACTTCTTCAATAGAAGAAAATACTTCTTTATTTATCTTGATGATTCTATCAAACATTTCTTGGTTCAAAATTGCGTGATGAACAACAAATATATTGATGTTATAGTCATTTGCAAACGATTTAAGAAGTAATAATATAGAATCTATACCTTCGATGTCAATCGAGGAAAACACCTCATCTAAGAACAGAATATTGATATGTTTCTTAGTTCTGATTAGTTTCAAATAAGCAATTAAAATAGCTATATTCACTTTCTTAGATTCTCCAGTAGATAATGAATCATGTTCAACAACAGAACCTAATGTTTTAATTTCAGAACTAAATGTTTCGTCTAATTTTACATCAAATGGTAGACCCATCTTTTTAATATTTTCTGCAATAAAATGATTTATTGGTTTAATAATACCCGCTATAATTGATTTCTTCGCACCATCTTCACTAAATACTCTTGTAAGTTCTTTATAAAATAACTCTTTCTCTTTGCAGATAGTTATATGATCTTGACTAACCGATTTTTTAGAATCTAATTCACCAATTGTATTTTGAAACTCTTGAACATTTACTGACTCACCTGTTTCTTTTGATTTCTTTGTATTAAGATTATCAATTTGTGTTTTGTAATTTCTAAGAAGATAACTTAAATCATTAAATAAAGTTGTTGTACTATCTGCAATAGTTTTTAACTTTGTTTGTTTTAATTTAATTGATGTGATGTTATCATTTATTTCTGATAATACTGATTCAAAACTTTCTTTCTTTTCAACTAAAGTGGTTCTAAGACTAATAAAGTGATCTGAATTAAAATCTGTACTACAAGTAGGACATTTACCAGAATCATAAAGATTTATTTCTTTTTGAACGTTTCTAACTTCATTTTGAGTATTACTTAATTGTCTTTTCTCGACATCTAACTCATCGGTAAGTATTTTATCTTTTTCTTTGATCTTATCTACTTTCTCTTTAAGAAGTTTATAATCTTCTTTTTTAGAGTTCATTTCTTCAGTAAGAGTTTCAATTTCTTGTTGTATATTCTCTTTTGCTTTTTCAATTGCTTTTTCAATAGATTTCTGTATTGAACCAATAGAATCTTCTAACGTTCTAATTTCAGAATCTAAGGATGTCATTCTAAGTTTGTTATTTTTATTTATATCTTTAAGAATACCATTAAGAATATTTATCACTTCTAAGTTAAATAATTTATCTAATAGTAATTGTTTCTCTTCATTTGTTAAAGAGATAAAGTTTTTAAAGTCATTGATAGACATTGAGATAAATGATTTGAATGTTTCTATATCTAAACCAATATACTTTTCAATTTTATCATCTATATTAGCTTTGCCGGCTCTTTCGTTTGGAATACCATTTTCAATCAATTCTAATACTGATGGAGAAATACCTCTTTTTATTTCTACATCTGTTCCGTTTGAAATAAATTTTATACGATTTAATAGTTCACCGTTTATACGGTTTGGCAACGAAGATAGCTTGTGCCATTTTTTTGCTTTACCAGATTTTACTTTTCCGTAAATAGCATATTCAAAAGATTCAAGTAATGAAGATTTACCATTACCATTGTTTCCTACAAGAAGAACCAATTCTCCTTTTTCTGTGTTTAATTTTAATACTTGTTCATTATTTCCAAAGGATTTATATCCTCTGATTCCTATCTCACTAATTAGCATTTAATATAATAATTTCTTATTTATATAGAAAATGCTTATATAAGTTGATTATTCTTCGTCAAAGAAGCCTGTAAAGTCCATTTCATCAAGTCTTCCTAGAATTTCATCACAGGGAATAACTTTTTTCATTATATCTAAGACTAAATTATTATAACCAGACCATAGTTCTACCTGACCTATAATTTGTTCTAAGTCATCATCTATTGTTAGTGTTACAAAATTATCCTTATAATAAAAAGTGGTGTCATAGTAATTATCTTCATAGTTTAATGAAATAAGTACCAAAACACCATCTTCAAATTTTCCTAAATATTCAATTATATCAAAGGTCATTATCCTAATATAGTTTCAATTTTTTCTTCTCTTTCTTCCTGTGTTACATTTTTCAAGTAACCTGCTCTGATTAAAGTGGTCATAATACTTTGAGCTTGATCATGCCTTTTCTCAGCAACTGCATACATCATATCTCTATAATAGTTATGTATATACTGTCTCTCGTCTTCTGTGTTTAGAGTTGATACTTTATCAAGGTCTAAATAGTAGTCTTCTAATTTCATATTTAATTATATTTTTTGTCCAACAATAAATTCAATCTTTTTGAATTTGTTGTCGAGATCGGTAAAAATGATTTGTATCTTATCTACATCAACAAATTCTTTTGCTTCTCCAGAAAACTCATTTACCATAACATCTTTTTTATAGATTACATCAATTCCAGGCTCTTCCCCTAAAAATCTACGCATATCTTCTTTAATTTGTGAGATTTTCCAATCATCATTTACAAAGTCAATTTTTGAAATATATTCTCTAATTGAAAATTCTTTAAGTGAACTCATACTTATATTTTATTTTTTATATCTTATTTATTACTAAAAGTTGGGTTTATCTAAATAATAGGTATTATGTTCAGTAATAAACTCAAAGTTATCGTGTAAGGTTTGACAATATCCATTAAATGAGTGTACGTCTTCTTTTGTTAGATTAAACCATTCACCTCTAACTCTTTTACTTCTAAAGATTCTATGAAGACTTGACTCAATCTTGATTCCCCATTTTGATTTAAAAGAGTCTACTAAATAAAGATCTGCTGCATTACCAGTCTTAAACTCTTTTAGTCTTGTTTCAATTTTTCTTTTAGTGAATCCTATCTTGTGTAGTTTTTCACCTTCTATATCAGCACAGATCAAGTAAATGTTTGTCATGAAGTATATATTACTTCTTCATGACCCTCTTTTTTACATTTTTACAAAACTATAATCATGTTCTTGTACATAAACTCCTGGACTAATATACATATTCCTTTCTGGAAAGCCTAATAATCTTCTTAATTTCTTTAAACGATTAAGATGTCGAATACTCTTTTTTAGTCTTTCATCATAATTCAGATTTGTATATGGATCATTATGTGGTATATATCTATTCATTGACTTTAAATATATTATTGATTTTTCTTTTTCTTGTTGTACGTTTTGTATTACCATATTGATAATCCATATATGGTAAAATACCTAATGGTACAGACAATGGTTTAACAGATACTAAATCTAAACCTATAGTTTGTGCTGCTACCTTCATAGCAATTGGCATCATACTAGGAAAACTTGATTGAGTTGTTGATTGTGATTGTAGTCCTGCGTATTGAGACATCCAAGTTGCTTGAGAACCAGTTAGTCCTATATTACCGATTATATTTTTCCATTTATCTTCGGTTTCTTTTCTTCTATTCATAAAAAAAACTTTTCTTATTATAGAAAAGTTTTGTATATTTGTTTGAGTTCAGTTTCCAACTCATTTTTATCTTCTTCGTTTAATTGTTTAAACTCTTTTTCATACCAAGAAATTAGTTGATGAAGAACCATTTCTTCTGCTTCTCCATTACTGATTGATTTGTAATCACCTTCTTCAACCCATTCTTTTACTTCATCAGCAAGCATTTCAGAAACAGTTTCTTCTGTGAATTGTTCTTTAATCTTTACAACTGCATGATGTTTATCAAAAGTGTTCTCGTTATATTTTTTTAAGTATCTCATATCTCATTATTATATTTTACATATATGCTTATTCCAGAAGCTTCTTTTATAGGATGTGATTTCAATTCCTCTATTGTAAATGGAGAAGTTTCAGTATTATCATCCCATACTAATACAATCTGATCATCATTTAGTTCAGTATTCTCTGGAACTAACTTATATTTCTTATTTAAAATTTCTACAAATGGAATTAAATGATCTTTAATTTTATTCCATTTTATATTTTTATCATCTACTGAGTAAACCTCTATTACCACACAATCATCTATGAATTGATATTCATATGTACTAACTTCAATATTATTATCATCTAGTAAGTAAGCTAAATACATCTCACTTATTTCCTTTAGTTCATTTATAAAGTCTTTGATATAAAACCCTTCAAATAATTTTAAATACTTCATTACTTCAACTTAATATGTACATATAACCAGAATGAGTGTGGTTTAACACTAATCAAAACTTTTTGACCCCATTTTTTAGTCATAACCCAGGCAGTGAAATTATTTTTAATATTCAACAGTTCCCCTTCATCTAATTTACCATTATCCCATTTACCAATACCATAGTATCCAAATGAAATTACCTTATCACTAATTGTTGGTTTAGATTCTTTTTCAAAGTATCCTGGTTTAAAATCTTTCATATCTGTTTTAATCTTACCTAAAAGTAACATATCAGTATGTGATATATTTACTATTTCTTTTTTCAAAGAAGCTGCTGATTTAGATTCAATAGTTACTAACCATCTTACTACTGAAGGAGTTAGTTTGAATTGTCCTATTGGATTTAATTTATCATAAGTAACACCATATTCAAATGTACCATCACATTTAATACCAAAGTAAAGACCACATTCATTTTTCCCATAATCAATCATATCTAAATATCTTGTCAATGATTTGAATCTACTAAAAACAGATTTAACATCTTCTGATGATAAATCTGGGTAATAATAAAATAATAAGAAATGAGAAGGACATTTTTCAACATTTGAACCTTTCTCTTTTTGACCTAGTGCAGTCAATGATTTTAAAAATGAATTAAAGATTGATTTACCTGCAATTGTAATTTCTGCAGATTCATTGATTTCAGTTGATACTAAAACCTCTGGTTCTTTTTCTTCGATACCATTTTGAAGATAGGTATCAATTTGCGATTTAATATCATCTTGTTGAGATTTCTCTAACATATTTATAGCATTAGACAGTCTTATATTAGAAGGAATATCCCCTAAAAAACGATTTACTATGTTTTTAACATATTCATCATCATACAAAGACTCAACCCACTCTCCGAGTGAATTGAAGTCTTGTAATTCAGATTCTTTAATAAACTCTAAATACTTTTTTATCATAGAGTATATATTAAATTTTATTTTACTTTATTTAATTTTTTTATTGACTAGGATACCTAATCCATTAGATTCTTTATAATTGTGGAATTCTAAATCAAAATTATTTGATAATTCTTGACAAGCTCTTTTTACCTCAGGATATGATTCAGTGTCATGAAAAATAGTAACTCTACTATGTTGTACCGCCCATTCACCACATTCATAAGTATGTTCAAAATCGTGTATTATATCAATATGTGTTAAACCATATATGTCTGAGTTTTCTTTAATAAAATCTTTATAATCTGATTTTAATAAAGCTACGTTTTTATAAGGTTCTAAATAACCTTTAGTTTGTTCTAAATGTTCATCCTTTATATCACTATGTATATCACCAGTAAATATATCAACACCAAGTACATTATCAAAATAAGTGGCTAATGCAGAAGTTGAGTAACCATATTCAACACCAAACTCTAAAGCGTTAGTTGTATCAATGTCAAATCTTTCAATTATATCTTTAATAATTGTTGGTATATTACCCCAAGCAGAAATACGTGGTTGTTCTGCTAATTTTGGATAGTCTCTTTTATTTGGAATGAATTCTATTTCATAAATAAATTTAGGAATTATACCAGATTCTATAGTTTCTATAACAGATTTAGCAGTTATTGATTTACTACACTCAAATTGCTTATCAGTTCCTTTATTTACTGGACACCAATTCCAATCACCAGCATCTAGTTTATATGTATTAAAACATCCGTTACAAACAGAATCATTAAATATTCTAATAACATTATCATCTAATGGTTCTGTAATCGGTTTACTAAATCCAGATATAATAACAGTTTTTTTATTTAGAGCCCAAGATAACCAGCTAATACCAGAACTTATACCAATAAACATTTCACAATTATATAAATATGTCATTAAGGTATCCATAGAACTATCTTTCATATAAAGTACACCTTCTGGATTTTTATTACCCATGTATCCATTTTCTTCAGAACTTACAATAACGACTTCATAACCTTTTGATTTATAGTTATCTACTATTTCCTGCCAACCAGTTGGATTGTTCCAATATTTTGCTTGTGCGGTAGAGTGTATTGCAATACAGATATATTTGGTATCTAATGGTGATTTTGTATTATTTACTTTAAGGAACGGATTTATTGAACTTTCCTTTAATCCTAAAATATCAGATGTTGTTGCTTGTAAGGGTATATTTTTAAAGTCTCTAGGATTTTTATAAAAATTTACCTTATTATTATCATAAAACCAACCTATCATATAATTACAATAAGTATTCTCATAGGTTACTCCTGGATTTACAAAGTGTAGTCTAGGATATTTCTCAGTATCGAATAAAAAGTTTTTAAATGTACTAATAATTACTGTACAATTATTTTTTTCTGCAAACTCATTTACGTGTGGAGTCCAAGCTAATGTGTCACCTAAAGATGATGAATCCAAACTAACTCTAACAATTTTATTATCTAAGTTAAATTCATCAATGGTTATTTCTTTAGTTGATAAATTTTCAACTTGTATTCTCCAATTCACAAAGTATTTAATAGAACATCTAGTCCATTGATTTGGCGATATAACACACTCATATAATACATTATTATTATTAGAATCTATAAACTTAGCAAGATATTTATAATCTGAATCACCAAGTACTTCTACAAATGGTCCGTCTAAATAGTTTATTATTATCTTATCTTGTTTCTTATTAATAAATTCTATATCATCTAATACACCGGTTTTTTTAATATTAATAGTTGCATAAACATCATCAATAGTAAATACATCAGAGTTTATGGTTATACCATTTTCTAAGTCAGATTTATTAACTTTTATAAATTTACAATAAGTATTTGCAGTAACGTAATATTGTTTATTATCTATTTTTATATTGTAAGTTTCATTATTATTTTGCATAAAAACAACATAATAATTATTATCATTCTCTGCAATCATACAACCGGAACTATAACTCCAGCGAGTATTTATTGCTATAGCATTTATAACATTATTATCTTTTATAGAATTAATATCTATTATTTGATATTTAATATTATTCTCGAGTATTGCAGATCCTATAACATTTTCTAAAGTTACAGATCCAGGATATTTAAAGTAATTTCTTTTTGAATTTAGATCTTTGACAATGTTATTAAATACAGAAATATTTACTGAGAAAAATCCAGTATTTACTGCAAGTTTATCATTATAAGTACTCCAATCATAACTAATGAAATCGTTACTATTTAATAATAATGAGTTATTTTCTAATGTATTATCATTTATTATATAATCATAATTTACAAAGTGAACTTTTTTAAATCCATTAAGTTCTGCTAATATACCCGCATTTTTTATTAGCTTAAGTGCTGCGTAACTATGATTAAATTTAAACGCTTGTGTAATATCAAAATCTTTAAAACTCCAAAATGAGAATATTGTATCCTCTGTATATTCTCTTGACTCTTTAAGTGTTATTATAGGATTATCTCTATCAATTATAATATAATCTACTAAGCTAGAAATATGTTGTGGTACATCTATATGTGATGATAATATTACAGTATATCCATTTCTTTTATTTACAAGTATACATTTTTCCAATAAATCTAATTTATTATCATCATCCGCATGTGACATAACAACAACTACATCCTTTTTATTTATTTCAAAACTCATATTCATATCAATTATTTTTTCTAATGTATTAAAACCATCTATACCTACTTTTTCCCAATTGAAATTTTCTTTAATTATTTTGGCATCTTTTAAGGCAGATTCTTTCTTGGTTTGATAGTTATCATAACAATCAATTAAAACTCTTTGTAAGTCATTATAATCAGGTTCTGCATACAATCCAGGTGTATCACCAGCGAATCCTAAATCTCTACCAATATTGGCAGCTAGTTCAGTTCTTATGGTAACCGGATTTCCTAATCCTTTTGCAAATTCTAATTGTGCACCCCAGTTTGAGTATGTTGTAGGTGTTCCTGCGGCCATAGCTTCAATTAAAGGAATATTCCATCCTTCACTACGAGCACAAGTAATTAAAACATTACCTGTTTTAATATAGTTTACATACTCTTCATATTTTGGAAAGTGAAGAACTTTTATTCTATCATCATTAAAATTATAATGTTTTAATCTTTCTTCTGTTGAATTAAATCCATCTACTGAGTAAGGATTATCTGCACTTAATATAAGTTCTACATTATCATTATTAGGAAATGATTTCAAAAATGTGTCAATTATTTCAGGAACTGCTTTTCTATAGTCCCATCTACCAAAAAACATAAATTTGAATTTGTCATTATTACTTTCAATATGGTCAAAGAATATAGAATTTACTCCTTCATTTACGATAAAAACTCTATCAGCAGGATAACCTTGTTTAATAATCATATCCTTATGCCACTGTGTAACAACCCAAATATAAT
>Ga0114962_10001256_pt1 | contig 22082 bp, 19 predicted proteins | sample C_130820_MF_Meta_FD_87017 | JGI IMG/M metagenome (GOLD analysis project Ga0114962, IMG submission 87017) | Freshwater microbial communities from Lake Croche, Canada to study carbon cycling - C_130820_MF_MetaG | ecosystem: Environmental > Aquatic > Freshwater > Lake | place: Lake Croche, Canada... | reverse complement strand
GGAGCGACGACCTTACTGTCGTCGTGCGGAGCGACGACCTTACTGTCGTCGTGCGGAAGGATCGACCATGAACCGAGCCTTCAGCATGTACTCAAGGACCGCCCTTCCGCCACCACCACACGAATGTGGCGGCTCCTTAGCCCACGCGACTCCCGGAGCCACACCCGCCCGGCAGCATGCTGATTCCGCGCTTGGAACGGGTGGCATGGCATGGCAAGCTCCGGCCATGGCAACTGTTGCAACAATTTTTGGTGGGCAGCGACTGGTCATCGAGGAAACCGGCGTGCCTGTGGAAAAACTCCGGCTGCAGGCGTTCAGCCCGCCGCCGCCGGGTGCCGGCCAGGTGCTGGTTCGGATGCTCGCCGCACCCATCAATCCGGCGGATCTCAATTTCATCGAAGGCACGTACGGTGTGAAGCCGCAACTGCCGGCGACCCCGGGCGTGGAAGGCTGCGGCGTGGTGGAAACCAGCGCTGCGGCGGACTACCAACCGGGCGACAAGGTGATTTTCCTGCGTCGTGCCGCCACTTGGGCGACCCACACGCTGGTGCCGGCGGAGGCGTTGTTCAAGCTGCCGGCGGCGATCGACCCGCTGCAAGCGGCGATGCTCAAGGTCAACCCGGCCACCGCCTGGCGCTTGTTGCATGGCTTCGGCAAGCCGGAGGCCAGCGGCCGGATCGTCCAGAATGCCGGCAACTCGGCGGTCGGCCGCTGCGTGATCCAACTCGCCAAGAGCCTCGGCATCCGCACGCTGTCGCTGGTGCGTCGGCCGGAATTGATCGATGAACTCACCCGCCTCGGCGGCGACGTCGTCACCTTGGATGACGAGGCCGGGCTGACCGCAGCCAAAGCGGCGCTAGGTGGCGCCACCGCGGCGCTGGCATTCAATGCGGTGGGAGGCGACAGCGCGCTGCGTCTGATGAATTTGCTGCGCGAAGGCGGCACCCACATCACGTTTGGCGCGATGGCCAAGCGTCCCCTGACGGTTCCCAACGGTCTGCTAATTTTCCGCGACCTGCAACTGCGCGGGTTGTGGGTAACGCGCTGGATCGAACACGCCCCGGATGCTGAAGTGCGTGGCGTGTATGCCGACCTAGCAGCGCGGGTGACCGCTGGCAGGCTGGTGCAGCCGGTGGATTCCACTCATTCTCTCGCGGACTTCCCCGCAGCGCTCGCCCGGCTCAGCGCCGCCGACCGGGCTGGCAAGGTGTTGTTTGCCCAGATCTAATAAACGAAAAAAGCGATGAAATTGTTATCCTGGAATGTGAACGGCCTGCGGGCGGTGTTAGGCAAAGGCTTTGGTGAGTTCGTGACGGCTGAGCAGCCGGACATCCTGTGCTTGCAGGAAACCAAGGCGCGGGCGGAGCAGGTGCCGCTGCCATTGGAGTTGGGCGGCTATCATGGGTATTGGAATTCCGCCACCAAGCCGGGTTACTCGGGGGTGGCGGTGTTCAGCCGCGAAAAACCCTTGAAGGTGACCTTGGGCATGGGCATCGACGAGCACGACACCGAAGGCCGGGTGCTGACCTTGGAATATCCGGAGTTTTATCTGGTGAATGTTTACACGCCCAACGCCCAGGACGGCTTGCGGCGCCTGCCCTACCGACTCACCTGGGATGAGGCATTCCGCCTGCACCTGGAAAATCTGGCCACGGGCAAGCCGGTGGTATTTTGCGGCGACCTCAACGTCGCCCACCAGGAAATCGACATCGCCCGCCCCCGCGAAAACCGTTTTAGCCCGGGATTTTCCGACGAGGAACGCGCCAGCTTTTCCAGTTTGCTAGCGGCCGGGTTTGTGGACACCTTCCGGCATTTCAATCCAGACCTAGCGGATGCTTACTCGTGGTGGTCGTATCGGGCCGGGGCGCGGCCGCGCAACATCGGTTGGCGCATCGATTACTTCGGGGTCTCCACGCCGTTCATCGGGCGGGTGGTTTCCGCCGCCATTCTCCCGCATGTCCACGGCTCCGACCATTGCCCGGTGGAAATTGTCTTGAGCTAGCGAGGCTAAGCCTCAGGCCCAAGACGCCAAGCTTGAAGATAGCTCGGCTAAGGAGCCACCACATTCCTGTGGTGGTAGCTAAGGAACCACCACATTCCTGTGGTGGTAGCTAGGGAGCCACCACATTCCTGTGGTGGTAGCGGAAAAGTGGCCCATGAGCAAGTCCCTAAGACTCGCTTCATGGGCGTTTCTTCCTCACGACGACAGTAAGGTCGTCGCTCCCTAAGTCCGCAGCCGGGCCAAGTGAGTCGCAACTCATGTCGCGGCCGTGAATTTGCTCCAGCGCCCAGGCGGCGTGTTCGGCGATGAGCGGATCCGGGTCCAGCGCGGCAAGCCGCAAGGCCGGCACATCCTCGCTGCTACCCATATTGCCCAGCGCCACGCACACGTTGCGCAAAAACCGCGGACGCTTGAGCCGCGCGATCGGCGAACCGGCGAAAAGTTGCCGGAAGCCAGCAGCATCCAAGGCCAGAAAATCGCGCAACTGGTGGTCAAAAATGGCGGCGCGCGCGTGGAATGTTAGGTCGGCGCTTACTTGAGCGAAGCGGTTCCACGGGCAGGCGTCGAGGCAATCGTCGCAGCCGTAGATGCGCCCGCCCATGGCGCGGCGAAATTCTTCGGGAATGGCCCCCTTGTGCTCGATGCTCAGATAGGCGAGGCAGCGGCGGGCATCCACATGATGGGGCGAGGTGATCGCTTGGGTCGGGCAGGCGGTGATGCAGCGGGTGCAATTGCCACAGTGATCGGCGAGGGGCGGGTCGGCCGGCAACTCGAGAGTGGTCAATATTTCAGCTAGAAAGAACCAGGTACCCAGCCGGCGGTGAATTTGCAGGGTGGATTTGCCATTCCAGCCGAGGCCCGCAGCACTGGCGAAATCGCGCTCAAGCACCGGCCCGGTGTCCACATAACCCCGCTGCACCCCGCCGCGCGCCTGCAGCGCCACATCAAACTCAGCCAGCTTTTGTTCGATTACATGATGGTAATCGTTGTTCCAAGCATAGCGGGCGATGCGGTAGCCGCCGGTGGCACCAGCCGGAAACGGGCTACTACCCGGATAGTAATTCAAGGCGAGGCAGATGATCGAGCGGCAGCCTGGCAGCACTTCGCGCGGATCGCAGCGGCGCTCCGGGTCGCGGGCCATCCAGGCCATATCGCCGTGACTGCCATCGGCGAGCCACTGCTGAAAGGTATCGGCGTGGGCGGCGCGGGCGGCGCGGGCGATGCGGCAGTCGTCGAAGCCGAGGTCTGCGGCGAGGGCTTTCAGGGCTTCCGGCATGGGGATGAGTGGTGGCCGGTGAAGAAATAGCGGGCGCTTTCAAGGATACCGGTGGCTATTTCGCGGCTGCTCAGCCCGGCGGTATCGACGCTGAGATGGGCACATTGGCGATACCATGGTTCGCGTTGAGTGAGCAACTGGCTGATCCGCGTGAGTGGATCTTCAGCGTGAAGCAAGGGCCGCTCGTGGCTGTTGCGGGTGCGATTGAAAATCACCTCCGGCGGCGCACACAACCACACGACGTAGCCAATATGCTCCAAGACGGCGCGGTTTTCCGGCCGGATGACCACCCCGCCGCCGGTGGCGATGATTTGCGCGGGTTGCTCCGCCGCCGCCAACTCGCCCAGCAAGCCGCTTTCCATGTCGCGAAACACCCTCTCGCCATCCTCCTCGAAAATCCGGGCAATCGGCTTGCCGGCTCGCTGCTCGATGATGGCGTCCATATCGACCAGTGGATAGCCCAGCAAGCGGCGCAGTTCGCGGCTGATGGTGGATTTCCCGCAACCCATGAATCCGATGAGGACGATATTGTTGGGGATAGGTGCGGGCTGCTGCATGGCGCGAGCATAACCCTAGAAAGCCAAATGGAAACCACGGATGACACGGATTTTTCATGGATTAAAAGCTGGGCCGACCCCAGCTTCAGAACTCCCTCTTCAAGCTCAAAACCGCCACGCGGCGAGCTCGTCCAACTCCCCACAATCCCGGATGGCCGACACCTCTGACGCTACAAAACAAAAAAATTGCCGACAACTTTGGAGTCGCCCGGTGTTCATTTCCGTGCCAGGCTCACCCCGCACCCAGCCTTCATCACCTCCATGAGACTCCCCCTTCCACGCCGCAAGACCCGCCGCAACGCCGGTTTCACCCTTCTTGAAATGGTCATCGTCCTTGGCATCATCGCGATGCTTTTGGGCGGGGCCATCTACTCGAGTCTCGGTATTTTGGGCTCCTCCAAAATGGGCCGGGCTGACTCGGACTTTCAAACGATCAGCTCGAATTTAATGCAGTACAAAACCGCCAATGGGTTTTATCCGACGACCCAGCAGGGACTTCGATCCCTTGTGGAGAGGCCTTCAACCAACCCGGTGCCATCACGCTGGTCGGCCATCATGAAGAAGGTGCCGCTTGATCCATGGGACAACGAATACCTCTACCGCTTCCCCGGCCGGCGCAATGCCACGGAACCCGAAATCATCAGCAAAGGGCCCGACGGCATGGAAAACACCGCAGATGACCTCAGCAGTCAAGACACGAAGTAGATCCCCGCAGGGCTTTACCCTGATTGAGATCGTCATGGTTCTCGCGATTGCGGCGGTGCTGCTTGGGGGCGCGGTGACGATCATGGTTTTTGCCACCGACGAACGCGATCTGCGCAAGGCATCCGGGCAGGTCGAGTTATTGGCTAAGCGGGCCCGCACCATCTCGATTCTCCAGCAAATCCCTTACGCCCTAGAGTTCCGACCGGGGGGGGTGCGCCTGTTGCCCTTCGCCGAGGCCGGCCAGGATGATAAAAAAACCCTCGGCGGTCACTCCATCGGCGGCGAGCGCGTCATCATCCCCAGTGCCGGTGCCGCCAGCCCGGTGCATGATCAACTCAGCTTCGACGCGAAAATGGCCAGTTTCGTGCGCCGCTGGAATACTGTGGAATGGCTCCCCATGAGTGATCACTTCCCCCACATCTGGCGCTTCGATCCCGACGGCCTGTGCGAACCGGTCAGCGTCCGCCTCACCATTGGCAGCAACTACATCGAGGACACCTATCATCCGCTCACCGCCAGCATTTGCGACACCGCCATGGAAGTCAAATGATCCTCCCGCTCCATTCCGGCCGCAAGGGCCAGCGCGGCTTCCTCTTGCTGGAGGTGGTCTTGGCGCTGGCCGTGTTCAGTGCCGCCGCCACCGGCTTTGCCGTCGCCATGAATGCGATGGCCAAAGCCGCCTTGTTTGCACAAAGCGAATTGCGCATCACCCGGGTGCTGGACAGCGCGCTGGACGAGGCCCTCTCGCAGCCAGTGCTCGAAGAGGGCAGCACCAGCAACCCAGTTGGCAAAAGCGGCATTGAGATGACCACCGCCATCACCCTCCTCAACAGCCTTGAAAGCCAAGACGGGGTGCAACTGCAGGAAATGTACCTCATCACCGTGACCGCCCGCTGGTACGAATCCGGCGCTTGGCAAGAACGCGCCGCAGAAACCTGGCGCTACGGCCGCATGTACCAGCCATGACTTACCGAACCGACAATTCGAAGCGAGCTGGCTTCACGCTGCTTGAGGTGGTGATGGCGATGTTTTTGATGGCCCTGCTCATTGGGATGGTGTTTGGGATTGCCCGCTCGTCGCTCACCTTGGGCAACATGCTGGTCAAATCCCAGAATGAGGAAATGCTGCATCAGGCGTTTTTCGAGTTACTGGGCAAGCGGTTCTCGGCCTTGCCGGGCAATACCCGCTTCGACCTGCAGGTGCAGAAAACCAGCGGCCAATACCTCTCCGACCTGACCCTCCAAAATGTGCCTCTCAGTTTTACCTGGGGTGGCCAACCGCGCATCGCCAAGGCCGTCCAACTCTCGACCCTGCGCCGCCGCAGCGGCTTCCTGGCCATCGTCCTGCGCTATTACGAAAATGAAATCCTCGAAGGTTCGGCCTCCCTCGATGGGGGCAAGAGCAATCTCGACAACAAGCCGTTTGCCGAAGTGGAGCTCCTCAAGGATGTCGCTTTCTTCGAGTGGCGCGTCCTGGATGGCAGCTCCATGGAGTGGCAATACGATTGGGACGTCCAGGGCCGCCTGCCGCTCCAACTCGAACTCACCGTCGCCTTCGGTGACAAGGGCGAGGAAATGCGCCATATCTTCTGGATCCCCACCAAACAAAACCCCGAAGTCGCCTTGCGCCAAATCATGCAAGGCGGTGGCGCCACTGCCGCTCCCGCTCCCATCGCTCCTGGCACCACCACGCCTGGCACCATTACCCTTCCAACCGGCAACCTACCCGCTCCCGGCACCATTAAAAAATAGTGACGACTCTCCACCGACCAGACTCCCATAGCTCCCAAGGTTTCGCCTTGGTCGCCGTGCTGTGGCTCATCGCGGTGCTCGGCATGGCCACCATGGTCGCCCTGCGCGTCATCGCCTTCGATATGGAGCTCACTGCCGCCAAAGTCCACGGCGCCCGCGCCCGCAATATCGCCGAAATCGGCATCGCCGTCGGCTCCAACCCCGTCGTCAAACGCGACGACCCCCTCCTCCACCATTTCGATGAGGCTGCCGGCGGCGGCTACGACGTGAACATCCTCTCCGAAGGCGGCCGCTTCAATATCAATACCATTCTCCTGCGCAACGATACCGCCCTGCTGCGCGACCTGTTCATCTCTTGGGGCCTGGAGCTCGACACCGCTCAGGCCATCACCGCCTGTCTAGCCGACTGGATCGACGCCGATGACAACGTTTCGCTCAACGGTGCCGAAAAAGATTGGTACGAAAGCCAGCGACGCATCAACCAGCCCTTCAACCGGCCATTTTACAATATTGATGAAATGCGCTTGGTGCGCGGCATGGATCTCGTCGAAGCCGTCCGCCCGGATTGGCGCAACTGGTTCACCGTCTGGAGCAGCGGCGGCCTCGACCTCAACGACGCCTCCGCCGAACTCATCGCCGCCGCTACCGGCGCCTCCGTCGAAGTGGCCGCCTTCATCCCCCGGGCCGTGTGCGGCGCTGACGGCGTCCGCGGCACCGAGGACGACGTTCCGTTCAAATCGCCAAAGGACGCGCTTGATCTTTTGGCCATCGACGTGAATAGTCGCCCGGACTTAGCCCAGCGCTTCACTGTGAACGATACCACCACCCGCATCGAGAGCACCGGTACCGCCGGTTCAGCCAAGCGCCGCATCACGGTTGTCGTGCGCAACCGCACCGGCCAACCCGCGCTTCTTGATCGCTTCGAAGAAATCATCCCGTGAGCAAGCCCACCGATCAAATCCTCCTCATCCCCGGCGCCACCGGTTGGGAAATCTGGACCAGCCAAGCCGAGGCTGAGTTCACCCTTCATTCCGCCTCGCCCAGTTCGCGAGCCAGCGAGTTAATCGGGGTTCCCAGCGGCGATATCCTGATGTTTTTCCCGGTCAAGGCGATCACCGCCATTCCGATGAAGGTCACCAGCGAGGACGACTCGTTGTTTCCCGAGCTCGCGGTGATGCACGCCGAAGGCCTCGGGATGCGCCCCGACCCGATGGCCGGCCAACTCACCGACACCTTCGTCATTGCCCGCCAAGGCAGCACCACGGCCCTGCTCTCGGTCCACCTGCGGGCACCCGTCGATGGCGAGTTGCCGTTGCGTGGGCCCAAAGAATTCGACATCTCGGCCCGTGCCTATCCGATGCCTGGCGATTGTCTGGCGGTGTGGAAAGAATTTGGCCGCTGGGTATTTTGCCTCTCCCATCAGGGGAAACCGGTCTATTGCCAGGCCACTTCCACCTCTGCCGCCACCCCCGATGACTCCCTGGTCCGCGAAATCCGCCTCGCCATCATCCAGTTGTCGCTGCAAGACATCGACTTGGCGCCCGCCCGCGTGCTGCTCTGGACCCACGCCGAACTCACGTCGCCAGGAGCCTTGGCCGGCGCCTTCCATGTGCCGGTGGACGTCTCGCCGCGGCCCGCCCCGGTCCTGCCCAGCCCCCGCAGCAAACTCCTGCCCGCTGACGTGCGCGCCGCCCGCCGCAGCGCCCGCCGCCGCCGCAATGTCATCCTCTCCATCGCCGCCGTCGCCCTCGCCTATCTCGCCCTCATCGGCTTTTCCAGCTACCAACTCTGGAAAACCCACACCGACACCACCCTGCTGCGCAAGCAAGCCCGGGCCGCAGCTCCCGATGCCATCGCCTTCACCACCCATCTCGCCAAGTGGGACGAACTTCACCACGCCGTGGATCTGAGCCAAGCCCCCGTCGATATCCTCTACCGCATTTCCCGCTGCATCCCTCCCAACAGCAGCCTCCGCCTCAAAACCGCCGAAGTCTCCGCCAACGAAATCTCCCTCACCGGCGAGGCCCAGCAACAAGCCGCTGTCGGCCAGTTCAGCCTCGCCCTGCGCAAGAGCAATGACCTCGTCGGCCTCATCTGGCAAACCCCCGAAGCCTCGAAAAGCATCCGTGGCTGGGAATTCGTCTACACCGCCGCCCCACCCAAAAATTAACCCAGCCTTTGCCGGTCCCCACCGACAAATCCTGGCACCTACGGCATTACCACTCCAGCCCCCCGCCATTCCTCCCCCCCCTGCCTCTCTCCGCCTGTGTCCCCTCGTGAAAAAAAACTCCTCACCTTCTTCGCCATCGGTGGCTTCGCTATCCTTAATTTGTTAGGCTTCAACTACTTCGTCAAGCTGCGAGCCGATATCGCCGGCAAGCACTTCAAAGCCGTCAGCGACCTGCAACAGGCGGAAGCGATCCGCGCCAGTCGCGAGGAGGTCGAAAGCCAAATGGAATGGCTCGACCAGCACGAACCCAAACCCAGTGAGAGCCAACCGGTCCTCACCGCCTTGCTGGAACTCGCCGAAAAAGACGTGCCCGTCGTCGGCCTCACTTTTAAAACCGAAAAACTTCTCCCCACCGACCAGTCCGGCCACTATTACCACCGCGTCAAAGTCAGTCTCACCGTCGTCGGTCCCGAACGCTCGCTTTACACTTGGTTCGACCATCTCAATTCACCTGACAACCTCCGCTGCGTTACCTACATACGCCTCTCGCCCAACAAAGAGGACGACACCCTCATCGACTGCACTGCCACGGTCGAGCAATGGTTTGTCCCCGCGCCATCCGCCTGACATGTACCCGCTCATCCGCCCCAGCCTGCTGCTGCTGCTCGCCCTCACTGGCTTGCATGCTGCGGATTTGCCGAAGAAGGCCCCGCTCTCGCGCTACAGTGAGTTATGGACCAAATCTCCGTTCACGGCGCCGCCCAAGCCGGTGGATGACGCACCGGTGGCCAACCCATTTGATGATCTGGCGCTCAAAGGCATCGCCCCCATCGCCGGCGGCTATCTCATCACCCTCATCAATAAGAAAAACCCGACCGAAGTGGTGCCGCCCATCGATACCGACCAGCCCTCCGAGTACCAGGTGCTGCGCATTGAGCGCGACCCCGACAAGCCGCTGGGCACCGTCGTCTATCTCTCCAAGGGGACCATCACCGGCAGCGTCACCTTCGACGAAAAACTCAGCGTTCCCAAACCCCCCGTCGCCAAGGTCGCCCTCAAAAAACCCGGCCAGCCCGGCCAGCCGGTGCCGCCGGTGCCGCCGGTGGCGCCGCTGGTCCCCGCCCCGACTAATGTCATTCGCCAGCCGCGGCCACGCGTCGTCCCTCCTCCCAGCACCGGCACCCAGCCCGCCCAACCCGCCGGCCGCAGCAGCGGTCGCGCCTCCGGCCGCTAACCCTCAAAATGCCAACAGGAACTACAGATTACACAGATACTAAAAGAGTTATGAATTATTTGGCCGACACCTTTAGGGTGCTCCGAGAAGTAGATAGATTGAGGTCATCTTTTCCGTCTAAGCCTCTTCAATCCGTGTAATCCGTGGTTAAAAACCCGCTGCAACCCATTTCATTTCCCCACTCCCAATTCCTCCTCCCCCATGCTTGTCCTCCGCGCTTTCGCACTCCTGGTTTTGAGCCTCTCTTTGACCGCCGCCCAGGCCCCCCAACCTCCCCCGCTCCCGGCTCCCAGTCCGACCAGTCCGACCAGTCCGACCAGTCCGACCGGTCCGAATGCTCCCGCCGTGCCTGCGGCACCCGGCATGCCCGGCGCGCCCACCAAACCCGGCGCCGCAGGTGCCGCCGCCAAGACCCCGCTGGGCGGGCCGGCCAAGGCACCTGGCGCGCTACCAGCCGCGCCCGTCGGCCCGCTGGTGCCGTCGCGCAAGCCTGTGCGCGACCCCAATGTGCCGCTGGGCGAAACCAAAATCGTTGAGCCCATTGAACAAGCCTCCCTCAAGGGTTCGGAGTTGGCGGCTCTTTACCGCAAATACACCGGTCGCCGCGTCATCGTCTCCGCCGCTGCCGCTGCCGCCGAGTTTGCCTTCGTCCAGGATGCCAGCGCCGAGGACCCCCTCACGTATGCCCAGGCCGCCGAACTCCTCAAAAAAGCCGCCGGCATCGAAAACTTTGTCTTCATGCCCGATGATAAGGACGCCAATCTGGATTTCCTGACCGTGGCAGCGAGGTTGCCCGGCATCGGCTATGATGTATTGAACGAAAATGACCCGCTGCCCGAGGGTGAGGGCGTGGTTTCCTACGTAATGACCTTCAAGCACATCAAGCCCGAGACCGCTGCCCAGGCATTTACCCAGATTATCGGCACCTTTGGCACTTACGGGTCCATCGCCCCCCTCAATGGCTCGGTGGTCATCACCGAAAATACCTCCCTCATCCGCAGGCTCATCAAACTCAAGGAGGAAATCGACAAACCCGCCGACGTCACCAGCACCCGCTTCATTTCCGTCAAATATGCCGACGTCACCGAGCTTGCCGGCACCCTCAACGATTTGCTCAATACCCAGCAACAAGCGCAAAAAACCACCGCAGTCCAGCGCGCAGGCGCCCCCGCAGCCCCCGCCGTGCCCGGTGCGCCGCCACAAAATACTCCAGCCATGGGCGGCGCTGCTGCCACCAGCACCGACACGCCCGTGCAAATCATCCCGGAACCGCGCACCAACCGGATCTTCGCCATGGGCCGACCGGTCGATCTGCTCTTTGTTGAAGGGCTCATCCGCGAGTTCGACATCGAAACGAGCGAAAAAACCTTCCTCCGCCGCAAACTTAAATTCCTCACCGTCTCCGATTTCCTGCCCATCGCCTCCGATGCCCTCAACCGCGCTTTCACTAGCTCCGGTGATAGCGGCGGCGCCGGCGGCGCTGCCAATCGCAGCAGCAACCGCGGCGGCTCCCGCTCCGGCTCCAATACCGGCGGCACCGGCGGCAGCGGCGGCAGCGGCGGCACCGGCAGCAGCGGCCGCAGCGCCTCTTCCAGTGGCAACTCGTCCTTCGGCGGCGGCAATTCCTCCTTCGGCGGCATGGGTGGCTCGAGCGGCGGCATGGGCGGCGGCGGCGGCAAGAGCGGCGGCGGCGGTTCCCTCAGCAATCCCAATGCCACCAGCGCCCCGGAATCCCGCCTCGTCGGCCGCACCCTCCTCGTCGCCGACAATATCACCAACTCCATCGTCGTCCAAGGCCCTCCCTCTGGCCTCGAAATCATCCAGCGCCTCCTCGATCAGGTCGATGTCAAAGCCGATCAGGTCATGATCTCCACCGTCATCGGTCAGCTCTCCCTCTCCAAGTCCAATGAATTCGGAGTCGGATATATGTTCAATAGTAAGAACTTTCAAGGCGGCGGTGGCGGCGGACTCCCAAGCTTCAAGCCCGCGCTGGCTACGGGTACCGCGGCCACATTGACCAACACGTTTCCTCAACTGGACCTAAGTCAGGTAGCATCCCCCGGCCTCCGTCTCTACGGAACGGCTGGAGATCTGAGCGTCTTTCTGAAAGCGATCGAATCACAGTCCGATTTCACTGTACTGGCTCGCCCGAGTATCTTCACCGCTAACAACCAAAAAGGCATCATCTCAAGTGGCGAACGCGTTGCCATCCCCACCGGCACCAACACTTACGGCGCAGGCGCTTCCGGCAATGTCAGCACTCAGATTCAATATCAGGACGTCGTCCTCAAACTTGAGGTCATCCCCCTGATCAACTCCGAAAACGAAATCACCCTGCAAATCGCCCTGCTCAACGACGAGGTGACTGGTACGCAATCGATCGCCGGTGGTGCCGGGGCCGAGCCTCTCGTTGTCCCCAGAATCACCACCCGGGAAATTCTCACCACCGTCACTATTCCGAACAAACAGACCATTGTTCTCGGTGGTCTCATCACCGGCAGAAAGGGCACCACCGTCACCGGTATTCCCATCCTCGGCAGCATTCCCATCCTCGGAAAACTCTTCTCCAGCAACGTCAAGACTGACGACCGCGCGGAACTACTCGTGTTCCTCCAACCCTCCATCGTCACCAGCCGCAGCACGCTGGATGACGCCCAGTCCGACATGGATCGCCGCTACAAAGTGTCCAAAAACCTGCGCAAATTTAGCGACGGCCCCGAGGACCTGCCACCGCCCAACCCGGCTATCCCCTTCTCCACCAATCGCTGCCCGCCCAAGGCCGTTCCCGTCGAGCCCGCTCCCGCCCCTGCCCCCGCAAAAGCCAGCGTCAAAACCGCGGCCAAACCTACCGTCAAAACCGCGCCTCCCGCCAAATCTTCCGCCAAAACCCCGGCCAAAAAACCCAGCACTCCGGCCAGCGACTGAGCCGCGGCCGCGGCGCGAGCCAAGTGGCCGACCCAGCTTCGCGCATGTTCATTCGCTGCGCATGGGCACTGCGGCCAGAGGCACGGAGGCAGGGTCTACCGCGAGACGCGGCAGCGACGCCAAGTGGCGCAGGCATCTTGCCCGCCGCCCATGAACCGGAAAACCTCAGTAAAAATAGTCCGTCACGCCCACTCGCAAAGCGATTCGAGATAACTGGCGGAGCCATCGCGCAGCCAGCCGTCGAGCTGGGCCTGATCCTTGAGTTGCTGGCCACGGGCACGCGGCACAGCGATGTAACGAGTGGACAAACCGGGGTGGCTGCTCATATCGACCCAGAGTTTTTCGAACTGGCAAACCGGAAAGACATCCTCCTGGCCACGGCCCCAACGCTTCTTGACGTCCTTGAGGGTGATATAGGTGGGCATCCGCGCCGCCACCGCACGAATCGCTTGGTTGACCTTTTCCAGATTGGTTAGGTCCGCGCGACTCAGTTTGAACGTTGCAAGCAACTCGTCGATGTGAATCCAGCAAGTGTTGGAGTTATAGTATGAAAGATTGAACTCATCCTGCTCGCGGGGCATCGCCAGGCCCTCGACGAGGCGCAGGCGGCCATCGACACGGGCCAAGCCACCCCCCCGGTCCTCGAGGCGGCGGGTAATGACTTCGAAGGTGAGCCCGGCGCCGCTGGCAATGTGCTGGCCTAACAACGCTGGATCGACCGTCATGCCGACGGTATCGATGTTATGCATGACGAGGTGTTGGAGTTGCGGGCGCTCATCCAACAATTTGAGCAAGGTTCCATTGCGCAGGAGGTTGGGGATTTCGTACCAATGGCCGACGGGATGGAGGCACTGAGCGGCTAGATTGGCGGTGTAGTCACTCGCCTCGCCATGTGTTTGGGCCCAGTGCAGCAGCGCGCCGCGCAGACTGTCGCGCACTTTCTGCTGTTGGACGTCGAGCATTTGTTGGGGCATGTCCTCCCAGGCAAAGCGCAGGTCGCGCACGCTGGGAATGAGGCGCAGGCCGATGGATTTACCGGCCGAGAGGTGCAGCGGCCCACGATAGCCATAGTTGGCATGATCGGCTAGGAACCGCTCGGTCGCCGCTTGCGAAAAATAACTCGTGGTGAACACGTGCGGCAACGCCGTGCCAACGAGACGGTTGATCTGGCGACTCTTGGCCAGGTGGGTCTCGATGAACGAGCGATGACGCCCGCCCAATTTGCAAAATGGATGCAAGGCCTTGACCACGCCGGCACCCTGGGTCCAGCGCGAACCGGCACCGGCGGCGAGAGTGACGACGGCCACTTCGCCGGCGCTCAGCGCGTCGAGCCCGAGTTGGCGGAGGCTGGCGGGCAGGGTGGCGGGTTGGGTGGCATCGAACAGGTCGCCTGCCAACACGTCCTCGATGACCGCGTTGGCTGGCAGGCGGTTTTGGGCGAGTCCGAGGCGGCCGGCTTTCACATCGGCGCGGATTTGTTCGTGGGTTTCGCGGTCGAAGCCGAATTCCTCGAGGAGCCGGGCGAGGGATTCTTCGGAGGCGCTTGCCGCAGCACTGCCGGGCAGAATCGAATCAAACAGCGCCTCGACCGCTCCGCTGAGCTGCGGATGACTGCGGCAGGCAACGGCAAAATGATTGAGTTCAGTTAGGTGGTGGGGTGCTAACTGATTGCGCGGCAGCCGCAGCAGCGGCGGAATACTCAGACTGTAATAGCCCGCGGGCATCAGTGCCTCGGCCCCCACCAACAGGTCGGACCAAGTGCCGCGTTCGTTGATGGAAAAATCGTACACCACGGGAGCCATGGCAAAGGGCAGGGCACTTTCAAGGGTGCGCTTGGTTTCGGTCATGATTTCCAACAAGCGCTGGCGTCCCTCGTGCATGCGCTGTGGGGCGAAGATAAAACCCATACCGCCGCCGGCCATGCCGCCGAGCATCCAGAAGCCCCAGAAGTCGGCGCCGAATTCGGCCCGGACTTTGGCGATCAAAGTCTCGGTGTAGAGGTTGCTGGCCCACGGAATGATCGTTTGGATCGGTTGCTGGAAATTCTCCGTCGTCGCCGCACCCAAGGCCTGCACGTCACCGCTTTGCAGCGCCGCGAGAATGCGCTGGAGAATCCCGTACGTTTGCTGGCGCGCCTGCCATTCCGGCTCACTGCGCAACAGGTACTTCTCAGTGACCATTTCCAATATCGGCCCGACGTTTTGCGCCATCCCACCGTGAACCAGCACCAGCGAATCCTGCAAGCGCTTGCGGGCGCTGGCCGGCACCGCGCTTTGATCTAACAACTTGTGGTTAGGCATCAAGCGGCCGCGGCTGATCCCGCATTCCGGGTCGCCCTCGAGCGCCAGCGCCCCTTCGATGAGCTTGATACCCGGCCACACGCCACCAGAATCCTGCCAGCCGCCGCCGGAACCGCCCAGCCATTCGCCTAACAATGCCCGCGCCAGCACGATGCGCCGCTCATTTTCCGCTAGGTCGCCGGTGAGCGAGCTGGCCTGATGGGTGGCGCGCATGCATGCGGCGATGAGGGCGGCGAGCAGATTGGTGGACACCGCGAGGCGCGAGCCCTTGGGGATGTTGTTGACGTTGCTAACCAATTCGATGCCGCGGCCAGGTCCCACCACCGCCGCCAGACAATCCTCCAAACTCTGCCCGGACCCCTCGATGCCCGGCGGCACCAGCCCGCTGGCAATCACTGCCGCCTTGAGCAATCCCAGGTAGTCCTTGGCAAAATCAAACACCTCGTTGAGACTGGAAATTTCCGCCGTGCAACCCAAATCCACGCTGGTGAGCCGCAGCACCGGCTCGTCGATGACCCGCAAACTCGCCTCCACCGGCGGCCGCGGCGCAACCCCTCCGCCGTGCACCGCCAAATCAATCGACACATTGAGCACCTTCGCCCCCTCCGGATAATCCATCCCCAGGAAAAAGATATCACTCCACCCGCAATGCGTTAGATCCATGCGCACCGGCGTGCGCTCCCGCAAAATCGGATAGGTCCCGCTCGCCGGATCCCTCACTAACAACTCAGGCCGGATCCGCAGCGGATGATCCGCCGGGTGGCCCATCCGGAACATCCACTGGTTGCCCCGCACGCTGCGCACACTGCGCCGCACCTGGTCGGCAAGCGTCTGGAACGCCAGCCGGTGATAGGCGGCGGCCAGCGCACTGGAAATGGCGTCGGACGGCCCGGCGCTCTGCTGGGATGTTAGAAAGACGTCGATCGCTTCCTCGAAGCGGCGTTGGAGTAAATTTTCATAGCCGCCGAACGGGATGGCGGCGGCGGCGGTGGTATGCGCGGCGAGCCTGGCGGGCAGGTGGAAGCGGTGGATGGCGTGGAGGAAAAGCAGGGCGCGCACCCGGGCGTAGAGGTTATCGCTGGCGCGGCGGAAGGCATCCAGGGCAGCGGCCTCCGCGAGCAATTCGGCCGCGCCGAGTTGGGCGCACACAGCGTCTAGCGACTGGTCGCGGACGGTGGCATCCGGCGAGGTGATGAGCGGAATCAGACGTGACATGGGCGGGTGGCCTCAGGCTTGGGATTGGGCGAGCAATTCGATCAACTGGGTGAGCACCTCATCGCGGTCCTTGCCGCTGAGCGCCAGCGCGAGCTGGGCGTTGAGCAGGCCGTAGCGCTGGCCGATATCGTGGCGCGAGCCTTCGAGTTGGTGGGCGAGGTAGCGTTCGCTGCGGACCAATTCTTCCAAGGCCCGCGACAAGTCGATGATGGCAGCGGGCCGGGCGGCAATTTGGCGGGCGAGGATTTCCATGATCGCGGGCGTGAGCACATGCAGCCCGAAAAAACACAGGTAGCGGCCCGCCCGCAGCCCCGGCACCACCAATTTTTGTTCGGCCTGGGTGGGGGTGGGTTTCTCGATGACCGCTTCCACCTCGTACAGCCGCTCGCGCCCGGGCATGCGGTGGCCACCGATGCAGCCGTAGTGCGGCAACATCCGTTCATGGGTCGCTTGCACGGCGGACACCGCGCAATTTTCGCTGCGGGCGGTTTCAATGAGTTGCCGGGCGCAGGATTCGCCGGTTTGGCTGAGGTGAAGGTGGTCGCCCATCATCAGCAAAAACGCCTCCTCGCCGGTGAACTCCGCTGCACAATGAATCGCGTGGCCGAGACCCAGCGGCTCGGGTTGCACAATGAAGCGCATCCGCTGGGCATGCGGCCCGGCGCTCGCTTCGTACGACTTTTCCGTGCCCGGGCTGATGATCACCGCGATTTGCTCAATGCCCGCGCCGGTGATCTCCTCGGCTAGGATCGTTAGCGCGGATTTGGGCACTCCGTCGCGGTCCACCAACATCTGCAGGGGGAGCGCGCGCTGGTTCTTGCCGGCGGCGGTGATGATAGCCTTGCGAATTTTCACGCGCCGAACATGCCGTACCCGCCCGGCTTTGGCAATCCCCAGTTCATGCGCACAAATTTAGGTTTGTTGGGTTGGATAGTGACGATTTTTACCACTGAATCACTGATTACCACTGAAATCACTGAAGTATTTTAAGAATTTCTTCTCAGTGCCATCAGTGCCATCAGTGGCAATCAGTGTTTCAGTGGTTTCTTTAGCACGATGCATAGCAAAGTTGTGATTTTCCGCCCCCGTTTCACCTTAGCTTGACGCGCAACCCGCACCATGCCCAGCGGACGGAATTTATACGCCCGCAAAAATTTCAGCCTTGCCTCCGGTGTGGGTGAGGCTACTTTCCAGCCAGCGTTGGCTGGCAAGGGGATCTTGCAGGCCGGGTAGCTAGAAAAAACCGGGGTGTTTGCCCCAACCAACCAACACCGATAAATAACAGCATGAAGTCAAACATCAAACCACAACACGGCGGGTTCACCTTGGTGGAACTCCTCGTCGTCATCGTCATCATCGTCACCCTCGCGGGACTCTCCGCCCCGGCGATCATCCGCATGACAAAAAAGGGACCCCTCATGGTTGCCATTAACAATGGCAAGAACATGGTCATGGCACTCACCGAGTTCAGCACGGAGTATGGCAACTTTCCAGACAAAGAAACGGCCAAAGCCGTGACCGATAAAACCGGCTCAACGCTCAATCTAAATGGCGATACCGCCAATGATTATTTCCGCCAGCTCATCGCATCCGGGATGACTAAATCCGAAGAGCCGTTTTTTGCCACGTCCTCCATTTCCACCAAAAAACCCGACAACATCATGACCGGCAGCGAGTGCCTCAAAGGCGGCGAGGTGGGATTCGGCTACATCATGAATGGGATGTCGGCCATTGAGGCTGACACGAATCGGATCATCGCGGTGACTCCCTTGTTAAATAACAGTGCCAAGGGTGAATTCGATGCCAACCCATTGGACGGCAAGGCCGTGTTTGTCGGCCTGGATTCCAGCGTGAAAACCTACGTCATCCGCCAAGACAACAAAAAGGTCGTCGTCGGCAGCAAAACCTTGCTGGAAACCGGCGAAGGCACGATCTGGGGCTCCGATATCAAGCCCGTCATCAAGGTGCCCAAGAAGAAATAATAGCCGCCTCTGAGCGCTTCTCCGCCGGGACGCCCACCAAGGCCTCCCGGCTTTTTCTTGCCGTGACTGCGTGCCTCCGGCCGCAGTGCCATTGAACCCGAACGCCGAAGTTGGACAATACTCGGGGGAAAATGAACCACAACCGAGCGAAGCGAGATAGCCTGACTGACTTTTTTCAAATATTCAGGCAAATTACACGGATTTTACGGATTGAAATAAGGGCGATCAGAGAGATTCTGCTGTGCTGTAAAATAGTCAGAGAATCCAAATCCAAAAAATCCGTGAAATCCGTGCAATCCGTTGTTTCATCCTCGAATTCCAGATTTTAACTTCGCCGGAAGGCTTGCAGCACGCTACAGGTTGGTGAATTTTTCGCTTTGCATCGGCGGTTGAGTTTCGTTACAGCTCCGCGCGTGCGGGCCGCGGTTCCGTCGGCCAGGAGGGTCGGCAGAGCCACCGCGGCCCAACAAAACTTAAAGCCCTCACAACGCAACATGCCCGCGTTTCCGGCTAGTGCCATTCCATCCACATCGGCGCGCAACGAGTGCCGCAATCACCCATTTCAAATACCTTGCGGCAGTGATGATAGTGCGGGCACCGCGCGGCAGCACCCGCTGCTAGCACACCGCGAAAAGACCACATGAACCTCATTGATCAAAAACCGAAATTCGCCAGCGTGCTGGCCTTCGATTTCGATGGAACGCTCCACGATCCCGCCACCCAGCCCACCGTCCCAGCAGAATTTTCCGACCTCTTGCACACCTTGCGCCGCGACCACGCGGTCGGCTGGGGCATCAATACCGGCCGCTCGCTAGCCCACTTGCTCGAGGGCTTGCACGAATCCGGGATCTCGATCCAGCCCGACTGGGTGGTCGCCCGCGAACGCGAAATCTATTTTTGCGACAGCGGCGGTTGCTGGCAGCCGCTGGACGCCTGGAACCAGACCTGTGAGGCGCAAATCCACGGCCTCTTCAAGCACGCGGGCGAATTGCTCGAGACGATGCGCCACCTCGTGGAACACTCCACCGGAGCCCAATGGATCGCCATGAATGGAGAGCCGGCCGGACTCATCGCACGCACCGACGAGGAGATGGCCTGGATTGTTAGCCAACTGGAAGTGCTGGCCAGTGCCGAGCCCTTGCTGAGTTGGCAACGCAACTCAATCTACCTGCGCTTCGGCCACCGCGATTTCCAAAAAGGCAGCAGCCTCAGCGAGGTCGCACGCCATTACGCGCTGGACGCCTCCACTTGCTTTGCCATCGGCGACAGTTACAATGACTTGGCTATGCTCGATGCCCGCCACGCGCGGATGATCGCCTGCCCAGGCAACGCCATAGCAGACGTCAAACAACACGTTGCCCTCAGCGGCGGCTATCTGGCCCATGCCTCACATGGCTCCGGCGTCATCGAAGCGCTCAGACACTTTTTTCCATAGAGCCACCGCCGCGCATGCATCTAACCAACGATAAGCCCTTCATTTCCCGCTACCGGCTCAAGACCCGCGGCCACCTCAACGCTGTCTCGTCGCGGCGGGAATTCGACGGTGCGCTCATCCGGGTGGGCGACGGGTTTGGCTGCATTCATCCGTGGCCGGAGTTGGGGGATCCGCCATTGCTAAAATGCCTAGCGGATCTGGCCGGCGAGCGGCGCTGGCCCTTGGTGCGCCGCGCCCTGCGCTGCGCAGAATACGATGCCGCCGCACGCAGCTACGACGAGTCGTTGTTCGAGGAAATGACGGTGCCGGCAAGCCACGCCAGCCTCCCGCAAGCCGATCACACACAAATTGCCCGCGCTGTAGACGCCGGCTTTACCATCGTCAAACTCAAGTGCGGCCGACACCTCGCCCAAGAAGCAGCCTTGCTCGAGGCGATGGCCGCTGAGTTTCCCTCGCTGCGCTGGCGCCTGGATTTCAACGAAACCCTCAGCGCCGAAGCCGCCGCACGTTTTCTAATAAACCTGACCCCTGCCACCCGCCAGGCCATCGACTTCGTCGAGGACCCCTGCCAGTTTGCCGAGAGCACCTGGAGCGAACTGCACCGCAACACCGGCGTAGACCTCGCGGTCGACCAGGAAGCCGCCCCGCTGAGCGCCGCCGCCCAAGTGCTCATCATTAAGCCGGCCATCGACGAACCCTTCCTGCTGGCCGAGGCGGCGCTGCGCCACCGCCAGCGGGTCGTTCTAACAAGCTACATGGATCATCCGCTGGGCCAAACGTTTGCGGCGTGGGAGGCGGCTCGACTCGACCTGCAATTCCCCGGTCTGCCCGGCGTGTGCGGCTTGCAAACCCACCATCTCTTCGAGCCCGATGCCTTCACCGAGGCGCTCGGCCCCTGGGGGCCCGCGTTTCAAGCGCCCGCCGGCACCGGGCTGGGATTTGACGACCTATTGGAGGCCCTGCCATGGACGCGCTCTTTCTAACTGACCCGGGATTTTGGGACGACTCCCAGCCGTTTGCGCCGGGGCATTTACCCGGGGCTATTCCTGATGTGGCCGGCCTGAATGGGCACGTTTTGTTTGAAACATCCGGCAGCAGCGGACCGCCGCAATGGCTGGCTCTATCCAAACAGGCGCTGTTGCTGTCCGCCGCAGCGGTGAATCGGCATCTGGAGGTTTCCGAAGACTCCTGCTGGGGCGTGGCTCTGCCGGCCCATCACGTCGGCGGCTTCGGGGTGGCAGCCCGAGCGTTCGAGGCGGCGTGCCGGCTGCAAGTATTTTCCTGGCGCTGGGAAGCGGGAGCGTTTCGCGCCTGGCTCGCACACCACGGCGTCACCCACACCTCGCTGGTGCCCACCCAAGTGCACGACTTGGTGGCCGCCGGCCTGAGCGCCCCTCCCACGCTGGTGGCCATCGTCGTCGGCGGCGGCCAACTCGATGCACGCACCGGACAAGCGGCCCGCCAACTCGGCTGGCCGGTGCTGGCAAGTTATGGCATGAGCGAGGCCGGTTCGCAAATCGCCACCCAAGGCCTTGATGGACTCGATTCATCGTACCAACCCGCGCCATTGCCGGTGTTGCCGATCTGGCAAACCCGGGTGTCTGCAACCGGGCAACTGAGCATCGCCGGCCCGGCCCTGTTTTCTGGCCGACTCCGCCACGACGGACATGCCTGGCAATTTGCCCCGCGTACCGATGCCTGGCACCACACCGCCGACCGGGTCGAACTGGCAAACCACCAACTCACGCCGCGCGGACGCCTCGACGCACTCGTCAAGGTGCTCGGTGAGCTCGTCGACCCGGCGGCCATCGAGAATGAATTGCTGGAGTTGTCTAACGGCACGCTGACACCCGGCACCTTTGCCGTAGTCGCTCTGCCCGACGCGCGTGCTGGCCACCGCTTGGTGCCGGTATTCGCGGCGGCAGCGGACCCGGCCCAGGCCGCGGCAGTGCTCGCAGCCTATCACGAACACGCCCCCGGATTCCGCCGCCTGCAAGCACAGCAGACACTCCCCACCCTGCCACTCAGTCCACTGGGCAAGCTGCGCCGCGCCGCGTTGGCGGCAGCACTGGCCGAGCTGCCCGGCCAGCTCCCTTAGGCGCAGAATCAGGCGCGGACTGCGGTGGCTCGCCCCCGCCGGGGCAAGCCAGGGAGTGCGGTGGCTTGCCACCGCCCTAGCTAGCCAGCTTGCTGGCGCGTGTGCATCACAGCGGAAACTCATGCACGGCTCCGCGCCACGGCGGGCAAGCCCGCCCCGACCAAGGCGGGGGCAAGCCCCCGCACTCCGCGCGGCAGCTTGCTGGCGAGCGTCTGCCTAGGAGTGCGGTGGCTCGCCACCGCCCTAGCTAGCCAGCTTGCTGGCGCGTGTGCATCACAGCGGAAACTCATGTACGGCTCCGCACCACGGCGGGCAAGCCCGCCCCGACCAAGGCGGGGGCAAGCCCCCGCACTCCGCGCGGCAGTTTGCTGGCGAGTGTGTGCCTAGGAGTGCGGTGGCTCGCCACCGCCCTAGCTAGCCAGCTTGCTGGCG
>Ga0114962_10001255_pt1 | contig 22082 bp, 19 predicted proteins | sample C_130820_MF_Meta_FD_87017 | JGI IMG/M metagenome (GOLD analysis project Ga0114962, IMG submission 87017) | Freshwater microbial communities from Lake Croche, Canada to study carbon cycling - C_130820_MF_MetaG | ecosystem: Environmental > Aquatic > Freshwater > Lake | place: Lake Croche, Canada... | reverse complement strand
TGTTGTGCCAAAGTTAAGAACCCCCCTTCAGGGGGTTTTTAACTTGGCCTACAACACTACTATGGCAAGTAGGCTAAGTTAAGAGCGCCCTACGGGCGTTCTTAACTTTAGCACTTGCCGGTATGCCAACGTTAAACAACCCCAAAGAAACTCGGTGTGGAAACCGTTGTAACCGCCCGCACCTCTCTTGATGTAAGTGTCCGCGGCCAGTAGAAGACATTTCCAGCAAGACAGCTGCTTCTGGAACTCACTTGGCCGAAAAAGAAGGGGTTCGAGCTAGACGACCCAATAGGTGGATTCTTATAGACAAGCGTCTTCTCCAATGAACCGTTTATGTAGACTTCCAAGAATCCTTGTGTGTAGACGTATGTGATTCTGAACGGAGTCTTCATAGGAACATTGGAAATGGCCGGCGTAGTCTCAATCTTTGTAGGGGCACCGGTCGCGCTGCTCGTGATCGTGCTGATATAGAGGTCATTCACCGCAGGATCGAGCCAGACAATGAGATTGGAGTTCGGGAAGGCCGTATTCAGGGTGGCCGCCGTGAAGGCCGTTCCCTGGACCGGGGTCGGTGCATTGTAGAGAATGACGCGCGGACTCTTTGAGATTGAGAAGTTGCCCGTGAGATACAGGTCCATACTCATGGTATAGCCGCAGGGGACCACGTTCGTAAAGTTGCCCGATGCGTCGGCGCCGGCGGGAGCCTTATTAAATGCCACTTGCTTGTCGGAGGGGATTGGAATCGAAATCACGCCATTATCGGCCGGTGAGAAGGAGAAAATAGGGTGAATTGTGAAATGGATGATGACCAGTATGACAATCATCGCGATCGAAAATATGAGGGCATACATGCCATATTTGAAGACTGTTTGCACTAAAGATGGGGCTCCTGTTGCCTGCATTACTACTAGCGGGCGTGCTTAAAATGCACAAGACGTTAACCCCTCTTAATCTTTCGCGTCTTCGGCCCCCGTTTCGGATCAAAGGCGATGCGCTTGTAATAGGCGGTCGTCTCCGAACCCTTGCATCCACGCAGCTTCTCGCGCAAATAGCAGACAAAAGAGATGCGCGTAAAGGGCTTCTCGCTACCCATCGTGCCCGTCGTCAAACTGTTATTATGAATCACTGGGAGTGCCTTATTGAAGGCCTTGTCCTCCGCCGACTCGGTCATCTCCGTGTTGCAGTGCCACTCATGCACGTCCATGGCCAGGAAATCGCCCGTGCGCACATTGAAGCCCACGCGGTAGCGGGGGAAGATCGTGGCTCCACCGGTATACTTGCCGCGCTCAATAACCGAGAGATTCCCGTAGCCTTCCCGGAAATCGCCGTCATCCATGTGCATGGCCGTGCGGAAGTTGCGATTGATGGTGACGGAGGAAAAGGCCGTGCCCTCGATCTGGTAGGCCGGCGCCTCCGCCGCTGCTGCCTTCTGTTTGGCGTGGCGGTCGGGGATGAGTTCCTTAAAGACACCGTCAATGGCGCGAATAAAGGGGAGGCCGTGCTGATACTGCTGGAAATACTTCTGTGTGTAGGAGGTCAGACGGCAAGGCAGACCCATAAAGGGCGTCTGCTCAAAATAGCCGAGGACGGAGCTGTAGACATTGTTATTGACGCGCATCTTTGACGTCTTCCCCTGCTGCTTGTAGCGCGCCGACCACCCCTGGATTTCCACCGGCTTCCGCTTCTTCCAGTAGTTGGATCCGAGATCGATGGGTCCCGCCGCCGCGCCCCGATTTCTGGATGCGGCGGCCGTCTGGTAATAGGCCTCCCAGCCCTGCTTGATCAACTCGTTCGGAATCACGTGCTTTCTGAAACGGGCCAGCAGCTTCTTGCCGTCGTCGTCAAGCCCATAGACGTCCACGTCCTCGTCGAAGATGGTATCGGCATCCTTTTCAGTGAAATAGGAGCCTTCCCGCGCCTTGATCTCGTCATTCGTCATAGCCGGCTTCAGAATCACCGTCTTCACCTTCGCCTTTACATCGCGGGTCTTTGATGGAATCTGCAGACCCTCGTATATTTCTGGCTTGAAGGCCTTCTCCATCTTACTTATGGCCACTATTTTTCTCCCTTCGTGGACCACCAAAGAAGAGAGCCGGCCACGAAGGTTATGCCCGCCCCGATGAAGCCGCCCTTTAGCATTGAACGCACGTCGAGCTCCTCCAGAGTCTGCTGGTCGATCACGGGCGACTTGTCGCGCGCCCCGATGCGCTTGTAGTAATAGATGGCCTCCGTCTCCGTCACCTGCGGCTTACCCAGGGCCTTATTCACCTCATTGTGGAGCTGCACCGTCCAGCGAAAGAGGTCAACCCGCCGATCGAGATGCGGCGAGATGGGAAAGAGACGGATGTGCTTGGCATAGTGTGTGCGACAGACCGGACAGGGTATAAGATTCTCAAGAGATTCATAGAACTCCTTGGCCGCACGCTTTTGCGCATAGGTGGGCTCATTTGAATATCCCAGAGCCGTAATATGAATAGTATGCCAAAAAAAGGGACCCCACACCGACGGCGGCAATCTCATCTTATTATAGGTCAGTATTTTGACCTAGGTCTAAACGCGTGCCGATACATCTAATGAGTTGGGCTGTTACAGCTATGTATACACCATATAAATCTAGGCACACTCCATTTTGTATAAACTGCTATACTTCCGGTCATATATCTCGCCAATGCCCGGAGCCGATCTACAGCTTTGGCTGCATCGCCTTTCGCGTCGACGGCTGGAACCAGCCCGCAGATATTGTGGCATGCGAGGATGGTCGAGACAAGATTCCTGGACCTATCAAATATCTTATGATACAGCGGCGCGAGAGCATCGGCTTCGTAGAGTTCATGCGCGGCAAATACCGGGTCAGCGACATGGCCTACGTGCAGCAGCAGATCGAGGGAATGACTATGGCCGAGCGGGAGCGGCTTCTGGTCCAGCCCTTCGATGTTCTCTGGGATGATCTCTGGGGTATTCCAAAGGATGGAAACCACGCCTATCGGAATGAGCGGGACCAGGCAAGACAGAAACTTGATCAGCTACGGACAGGCACCCCATCTCTTGAGACTCTCTGTAAGACTATTCCCGCGCCCTTTGATACGCCAGAGTGGGGCTTTCCAAAGGGGCGGCGGGACATGCACGAGAATGAATATGCCTGCGCCATGCGCGAGTTCAAAGAGGAGACAAATATTTCACCAGGCGATGTGCAGACTATTCGGAATCTGGCTCCCCTATCCGAAGTCTTTCGAGGGACGAACTCCGTGCGATACTGCCACAAGTATTTCATAGCCTATACGCCCTCGGCGGTGGCTGATCTGGTTTGCCTACCTCCTCCAGGAATCAATAGCCAGATGTCACAGGAGGTCGGTGACATTCGTTGGTGCAGCTTGGAGGAGTGCCTATCCCTTATACGACCTATTAATGTCGAGAAGCGGAACATCATTCTCCGGGTCGACGCCTTGCTGAAGGAGTTCTATCCTGTTCGGCTCGGGTAAGAGGTCACCGTAAAATGATCCATATCAACAGATGGATGATTTAAGCGACAGGGAGATCTTAAATCTCTGGGAAAGAGCTCCCCTATCCGAAAGAGATGACATGATACCTGCCCTAAAGGCGCGTGATCTCATCCCCGCCGATTTTGGAGAGTTCGGTCCGGAATACGAACGGGCCTATGGCCTCTATCCTGACATTGAGGATCCAGCCTTCACCCAAAAACTCCTACAGAAGCGCGAGTTTGCAGAGTCCAGACAGCCCGCAATCACTGATCGCGACTTTGAATCAAATAGTCTATGCGACCCTGAGGGCGAGTTCGAGTTGACGGCCGTCCAGCGCTTCGTATCCCGCCTCATGTCCCCTGAGACGCCATATCACTCCGCACTCCTTTATCACGGAGTCGGTGTCGGCAAGACCTGTGCCGCGATCACGATCGCCGAGAGCCACTTGCGCGTCTTCTCCCGAAAGCAGGTCTTTATTATTGCACCCAGAACGATCCAGGCCGGTTTTCGTCGCACCATTTTCGACGACGAGGCGCTGCAAATAGCAGAAGAGGGGCCGAATATCGCCAAGGGCTGCACGGGGAACTCTTATCTGAAGCGCACTGGAAGTGAATACGAGAAGGAGCGGGGCACCATCAGTCGGCGCGTCACCCAGGCCATCAATAGCCGCTACAAGATCATGGGTTACCTGCAGTTCAGCCGCTATATTGAGGATATTATCAAGCAGGCGCCGCGCGACCCGGACGGAAAACCGAACGCCATGGCCGTGACTGATCTCCTTCGCCGCGAGTTCTCGGGGCGCATGGTCATAATAGACGAGGCGCACAATCTCCGCGACAATCCGAAAGAATCGGCCCAGGAAAATCTCGACACGCCCGAGGATGAGGCAGAGGTCTCGGAGTCGGTCGCGGGAAAGCGGCTTACTCCACGTCTTCACAATGTCCTCGAATCCGCCGACGGTCTCAAGCTTGTCCTCTTATCCGGCACGCCCATGTATAACTCGCACGTAGAGATCATCTTTCTTTTGAACCTGATCCTCAAGAATGAAAAGAAGGCCACGCTATCCGAACGCGATGTCTTCGATTCCGCGGGAGCCATTACGGCGGCCGGAAAGGTGACTCTCGGATCCTACGCCAACCGCTACGTGAGTTTCATGCGCGGCGAGAATCCGCTGACCTTCCCCGTGCGCCTCTATCCGAAAAACGTCATGAAGGAGTGGCCGAGCCAGACACTGCTCGGCGAAGAGATCGCGGAGAAGCAGCGGCTCGATATGGTTAAGCTGCCCTTTGTGTCCGTGTCCTTCGAGGGCGCGGCCCTGGAGCAGTATACGACTCTGTCTGAGGAGGCGGCCGAGCGTGGCCTCACTCTGCCGAACCTCGACGAGATGACACAGCGGGGGAACTGGATATTCCCTGGGGGCGGCTTCGAGTCGGCCCTGGAGGAGCGCGATGGCAAATACAGGGCCATTGACGGAGCGGGCTGGCTGGTCGAGACGGAGCTCGACAAGGTATCCCCGAAGGCGGCCATGACCATTCGGCGCGCGGCCAACTGTAGCGGCGTCGTCTTCGTCTACAGCCGTTTCATCAAGTCCGGAGCCACGCCCCTGGCCCTGGCCCTGGAGGCCAATGGCTATACGGCCTGGGGCAAGCCGCTGCTGGCCGATGGAATCCAGGGCACCGATGGACGCCAGTGCGCCATCTGCCCCTTCCGAGAGCGGAACCATGGAAAGCAGAAGCATCGCCTCGTGCCGGCCAAGTATATCCTAGTCACCGGCCAGGCGAATCTGTCGCCGAATAACGCCGCGGCCATCCAGGCGGCCCGCGCAAAGAGCAATATGAATGGCGCCGAAGTGAAGATTATCATCGGCTCCCAGGTGGCCTCCGAGGGCGTGGACTTCCGTTTCGTCCGCGAGATCTATATTTTCGACAGCTGGTTCCACTTGAATAAGATGGAGCAGGTGCTCGGCCGCGGCATTCGCACCTGTTCACACTCTCTTTTGAAGCCCGAAAACCGGAACTGTATGATTCATCTACTCGTCAACAGCTTCGAGGGTAACGTGACCGAGACTGCCGACATGTATATGTATCGCAAGGCGCTCGAGAAGGCGGCCCTGACCGGCAATGTGACACGGACTCTAAAGGAGTATGCCGTGGACTGCAATCTTAATCGCGATGCCATTGTTATTAATGGGCTGACGGATCGACCTCAGATAGACTCACAGGGCGCGACACGCCAGGCGAGACTGAATGACACCCCTTTCACGAATATCTGCGACTGGATCGAGACCTGCGACTATAAGTGCAAGATTCCTATCAATGCTCGCGCGGACGATCTCAGCACCTATACTGAGTATGCGGCCAAGTGGCACGAGTCCCAAATAAAGCAGGCCATTAAGAAGATCTTCGAGGTGGATCAGCAGACCTTTTTCACGCTGGACACGATCACGGAAATCTTTTCGGCCATCCCTCCTCGAGCCATCTCATCCCTGCTCATGGAGATTGTGGGGAACCAGTCCTTCCGCCTCAAGATTCGGAACACGGTTGGCTACGTCGACTACCGGAATGGCTACTACCTCTTTCAGCCGATCCAGTATGCTTCCACGAAGATTCCACTGGCTATGCGTATTGCCGATGTTCCGGTGAAGCGGGACGTCTTTGATCCTGTAGCACTGAAGCCTGTTCCGAAGGCTTCCGGGGCCTCGGAGCCTGTGGGCCCTAAGCGCGATGCCAGCTACTGGGCGGCCGTCCAGGCCTGGGCCGAGAATATTCGGACCGGCGAGGCCCCTCTCGATATTCCTCCAGAGATTATCGGCCTCATCAATGCCCGCTATCAGACCGACGATGAACGCCTCCGAGAACGCGAGAAGTTTATTATGGTCACCTGGATGTTCGAGGATATCCGAAATAATGCTGCCTACGAGGCGAAGCGCCCGGCCTATCTGGCCGCCATCGCCACGACTCTTCTCGAGTTCGTCTGGGACGAGTCCCTCGATTGGAAGGAGCAGTATGCCATTTACCAGGCCGATAAGGATCTGCCTGCAGCGAAGGAGAATATTGTGACGACCGGCGGGACGACGGCCTTCCGCTACGTTGACATTGACACTGGAAAGATCAAGTATATCTGTGGCACGGGGCCCTGTTCGGATGCCGTAAGCCGTGTCTTTGATGCGACGGCGGATAGCCTCAGTGCTCTAAAGGTGACACCGACGAGCACCACGCCGATCTACGGATTTATTGTGCCAAAGGGCAAGGATCGGGCACTTGTCTTTAAGACTAGCCACCCGCCCAAGTCGGGAACGAAGCCGGAAAAGGGCGGGGAGTGCGCCATTGTCAGCACCATCTCGCACCATATCACGATGCTGAAGGAGATTGCTGTGATTATGGAGGATCTTAAATACGATGTTCTTATTCTGCGTGACGAGGTTCTTAACGAGAAGAAGCAGCGCAAGGATAAGAGGGCAGCGGGCATCATTGCTCCAGCCACCCGTCACTTTGAGAATACTATGCGGGCCTGTGCTCTAAAGGATTTGGTCCTTCGGTGGATCGATGTTATGGAGCGCGACGGGAAGGGGATAAGGGCATTCTATCGGCCTATTGCAGCCGCGCGATCGGGGCACAAGGGAACGGTTGTAAAGTGAGTTACTAAAATTGCGGGGCTTATGGCTTATCTAAGTGAGTATATAGAATGCAACATGTGGCCATCTTCGATGAGCAGGTGGTTCTAACCCCAAAAGATATGCGCACAGACATTACCTCGATTGATGAGATTCTTCTAGATGTTCTGAGCGCTTCTCTGGACGGAAAGTGTTCCCGCCACGGCTTCGTGCTTAATGGCACCCTGAAGATCCTCTCTCGCAGTATGGGTGCTCTTGATAAGGGTCGCTTCACCGGCAATATAATCTTCCTTGTGAAGGCGGAGGCCGAGGTGCTGAATCCTCCAGATGGCACCGTCATTGAGGGCGAGGTCATCCGAAAGAATAAGATGGGTATCTACGTCTCATACAAGGACGCTATTCGCATTATCCTGCCGCGCGACCTCTACATCGGTGATGTCAGCTATGATGCGGTGCAGATTGGTGAGACGATCAAGGTTGAGATTAAGAAGTCCCGTTTCCAGGTCAATGATCCCTACATTCTCAGCGTGGGCTACTTTCGTGGTCGGGCGGAGGGCGCCAGGACTGTAGTTACTCCTGTAGAAATCGATGAGGAGGCAGAGGCCGAGGAGGCCGAGGCCGACGCCGACGCGGAAACGGAAGACGTTCTCGAGGCGAATGATGAACTAGAATGAGCGCCGCCGCTGCCGCTTTAACGGCGGAAGAGTATGAACTTCGTAAGAATCTCTTAAATGATCTTGGACGCATTTCTTCTATAGAGCAAAAGGAGGTCTTCCGGATTATCAAGGATTCGGGTGTCGAATACAGCGAGAACCACAATGGCGTTTTTTTCGACGTCTCCAAACTTCCGGTAGAGGCCTTTAACAAGATCCGCGACTTTATCAACTTCTGCAAGAAGAATGGGGAGGACTTTGCCGCTCGCGAGGGAGCTGAGAGACTTGCACAGGAGGCCCTTTTATCATAGGAGCTAAAGCCCGCGCACTATACTATAGTAAATGCAGGCCCTGAACCCAAAAGAAACTCTCCTCAAACTCCAAACATGGGTAAAACAGAATCCCAATCGGACGCGCACAGCAATTCCGATTGAGATCCGTATCGTATCCGACACCCAAGAGGGTGATGCGGCACCGGCCACTGTGGCCGGTCTCGTCCCAACCCCTCTAGAGCCCCCCGGTCCCGTTGCCCATATTCTCTGGGTCACTGACGCCGAGTTCCGCGCCGGCTCCGCCCCTGTTCGTCGCACCATTCTTCGCGACACCATTGTCGAGCTGACTGGTCGCGTGGACGCCGAGTGTCGTGGTATCAAGTGGTCTAGAAAGAAGGTGCAGGAGCAGCTGGCCGCCCAGCAGACGGCGGCCGTGTCGCCGCCCATGGACACTCCTGAGCTGGATCGTGCTCTGGCACACCTATATGGATTCCAAAAGGTGATTGTGAACGAGGCCGGCAAAAAGGCGTGCTTCTTTCCAGCCGATCCGCGAACCTGGTCGACGGAGCTGCCGGTCTGGGCTACTACCACAGGCGCTCGTGCGGTTCTTCATGCCCCTGGTGAGGAGCCCATTGGTCCTGCCCTGTCCGCATGGCTCCAGGAGCGCGAGAATGAGGGCTGGACAGTCGATTGGCCAGAGGCGGAGGGCGGCCTCGATACAATCAAGGCCGAGATGCTTCGGCGCGGAATCGGTTGCGGTGCCTCGCTTGAGAAGCCCAAGAAGGCGGACTGGGCCTTGGCTCTTGGGCGTGCAGATTCGATTCGGCACTTGACGACGTTTTAATAGAGAGGTATAAAATAGTATGGAGGAAAGCGATTACCCTCCGCTTAACGCAGTGAATGCGACCCTTTTTAACAAAAACAAAAACACAAAGTCCGAGTTGCTCGATAATAATACCATTAAGCTGGTATCAAAATATGATATAGAAATCACACGTATTGTGAAATCGGCTGTGAAGCATGGAGAGGGTTCATACGGATATGTTACTAGCGCCGAACTCGAGTTTAAGTTCAATGAATACAGAACAAAACGGCTGGTTAGCGCTTTAAAGGTATCGACCCCTAACACTAGTTCATATGGTTTCAGCGATGATATCATTAAAGAGTGTGCCACATATGCCCGTATACTTGATTCCAATAATCTGGCAAAAGGTCTCTTTGTAAAGCTGAGCAAGGCATCGCAGAATCTTGTCCTCGAGCATTACAGCATTAACCTCGCGGATGCATTTAAAGATATGGAACTTACTTGGGATAAGCGCGATGATCTTATACGCGCCATTTTCTTCCAAGTGGCCAGTGGTCTCAAAGAACTCCACGATAGAGGATTTATTCACAAGGACTTGAAGCCCGCGAATATTCTTCTGGCCCATGACGGTCGAGCTATGATTGCCGATTTTGGTCTAACCACCTACCTCGTAAGGGGTTCCGATGTCCAGAATTTTTATTTTAAGTCGACAACGGATAATATTGAACCACCAGAAGGAAATAATGCCCTCAAGGGCTTCGTTATTGGTCAATCCTATGATATTTGGAGTCTAGGATGTATTCTCGCATATACTATACGTAGATTCATGGATTTTAACATGTGGGATCCAGATCAATGGAACATGGATGACTGGCGAAACCAGGTTAAAAGTTTCCATTATAATACGGTCATAAAAACAATCCTAGACTACTTCCCTTCAAATCTTGCCCTCAGAAACCCGAAGCCAAGCGCTGTATTTCTGGAATCAGCAAAAGATTTACTGAGCAAAATGCTAACTGTAAATCCTCCTGAACGCCCAAGCATTGATGAGATTCTTAAGCATAAGTGGTTCGATGGCCTTACCTTACCAAATGCCATAGATACCGTAAGAAATTTACTAGGGTCTCGCGCGGCATTTGGCAATACATGGAAGTCTAAAATCATGACCAATACGCGAAGAATACGAAATGCGAATACACGGCTTCGCAGCCATAGAAATGCGGAAGTGGCCTCGTATTTCCAAATCGCGAAGCAGCCGCTAGTATCGAGATTCTTGAATGATGAGTTACATGCAAAACTCAAGGTCCCAGTTAAGAAGTTATTAGAGATCATACCTAACCTTTTTAAAGAGGCACGTAACCCTCCTAGACACTGCCTTTACACATATTTACACGGATTAGAACTTTATAATAGAGTTGTTCTTAAGGATAATCGATTTTCTATATACCTTCCTATATGCTTTAATATTGCATTAAAAAACACACCTGATGCGAATCTGCATGCATTTTATTACAAACTGATGGCAAAGATGGGCCGTTTTAGCGGAGAGGATGATTATATTAAACAGGAGGCGAATATAATACGGCTGCTAAACGGCGACACGTATCCACAAGTAGGCGGGCTAGTCGATAAAGTCGTGCAAAAGATTGGCTCAATGCGTGATAAGGTATCTGCTGCGCGGAAGATCCTAGATAACATATTTGAGCGCAGCGCAACATTTGTTGAGTATGTTGATATCTCGGACACACACGATACAAATAGTGATTCAAATAGTAGCACAAATAGTAATTCAAATAGTAATACAAACGATAAAGAAAATATTTTAGAGGGCTTTCCACGGATTTAACCAGATTATTGCGCCCCCTTAAAATTGTCCCTGAAGCACCCAAAGGTAAAGCTATACAAGTGAATAGAACGAGCCATGGAGCTCTATCCTGCAGAGGTCGCCTCGATCAAGAAACAGGTGGGGGACTGGGTCACCCACCCCGACTTTGAGCTCGAGTCCACCTTCGGCAAGAGCAATCAGGTAGGCGCGGTCCAGTTCCTCGCCATCGCCCAGCGCCTCAAGGCCAAGGGCTACACGGCCCTGCCCCAAGAGGATCGGCTCACAGTGACCACTCCGGAGCACGTGCGTTTCACGCTGACCAGTCTCGCCGTGATCCAGGCCTACTGTCGCGACGACAACATGCAGGGCAAGCCCTTCACGCCCCAGATCAAGGATCGTGCCACGGCCGACGCCCAGGTCGATCTCGACGACTACGGCGTCCGTATCAAGCTCCGCAAGGAGACGCCGATGGCCCGGGACGACGCAGTTGTAAAGAGTATCCTGGCCACCTGGCCCAATCAGCGCAAGGCCTTCCGGATGATTCGCCGATGGTCCTTCGAGAGCGATGGAGTCCGCGTAGACATGTCCGTCGTGCGCTCCACGTCGAAGGACAAGCGTGGCGACTTCAAGTGGCAGCGCAAGTTCCGTGACCAGGCCATCATGTCCGGGCCCAGCACCTACGAGGTGGAGGTCGAGCTGATCCATAAAGAGGGCGATACGGAGGAGTCCGCCATGAAGCGCCTCATTCGCGGCATCGGCGAGGTTCTCCGAGGCGTTCAGAAACACACCCTCCTGATTCGCGCAAGTTCCAAGCGGAAGGTCCTGTCCGGCTACAAGGAGCTGACCGGCACGGACCTCTTTCGTGGTCCCGCGCCCCGCACGCTCCAGAAGGTCAACTTCATGTCTGCGCGCGAGGAGGGTAATGCCAATCTCCGCGACGGCTACAATGTGACCGACAAGGCCGACGGCCTCCGCACCCTCGGGTTCTGTGACTCGAAGGGTGAGCTCTTCCTCATCGACATGAGCATGACGGTCTATCGCACTGGCCTCGTGCAGCCGGAGTGCCGCCTCTCGCTCCTCGACGGCGAGTGGGTCACGCGCACGAACGACAAGCCGCCGAAGCCCATGCAGCAGTTTCTCATCTTCGACATCTTCTATGCGGCCGACAAGCTCGATGTCTCGAAACTGCCTTTCCAGCCTGGCGCGGCGGCACCGGGCGCCGCAGCCAAGCCCGATGAAGATAGCCGCTACAGTCACATCAAGAAATGGGTCGGCAAGTGGAATGCGGATGCCGGGCCGAAGATCGTGGCCGCCGTCACGACCAACACGAAGCTCCAGGTCGGCTCCAAGGAGTTCGCCTTCGGCGTGGCCGGCACCGACAGCATCTTCCGGGCCGCGGCTCGCACTCTGTCTGCCGCCCGCCCCTACTACACCGACGGTCTCATCTTCACACCGAACGCGGAGCCCCTGCCCGAGAAGCCCGCCGGCACCTTCATGAACCAGTTCAAGTGGAAGCCCCCTACGGACAACACAGTCGACTTCCTCGTAAAGACAATGAAGGTCACCGGCTCCAAGCACGAGGACCGCGTCACCACGGAGACAAAGGAGACGGGCGAGCTTCTCAGCTACAAGACCCTCGTTCTCTGCGTAGGCGGTCGCACGGAGAACCCGCGCGATGTTATCCTCTCTAAAGGTATCATTCCGAAGGTCGAGCGTGGCCCTCCGGCCAAGGGAGAATACAAGCCAGTGCCCTTCACACCCATGGAGTTCCCCGACCCGATGGCCTCCGTCTGCAACCTCGAGGTGCAGCGTGACGCCGACACGGGCGAGGAATACGTCGTCACGGAGCACACCCAGGAGCCCATCCAGGACAATACGATCGTAGAGATGTCTTACGACCCCACTCGGCCCGTCGGCTGGCGCTGGACACCTCTGCGCGTGCGCATGGACAAGACTGAGCGTCTCCAGAGCGGCATCCTGGGACGCACCCTGAACTCCGAGGCGGTGGCCGAGGACGTCTGGAACAGTATCTACGACCCCATTACGGTTTCCATGGTTAAGACGGGCAGCGATCAGCCTACCGAGGAGGAGATGTCGATGTTCGGCGAGACCCGCGAGCAGGCGGCCCGCGTCTATTTCAAGCGCGGCAAGAAGGCCATCGTCGACAATGCGAAGGCCATCGGCCTCAAGAAGTTCCACAACGAGTGGATCAAGGAGACCATTCTCTACCCCGCGGGTCTCAGCGGCGGCAAGACGCTGGTCGATCTGGCCTGCGGCGTGGCGGCCGATCTCCACAAGTGGCGCCGCCTCGGCACGACCTTCGTTCTCGGCATCGACTACGCTGCAAAGAATATCATGGACGTCAATGACAGCGCCTATAAGCGCTATCTGAAGGTGCTATCTGAGAATAATGGTAGTGTGGATCGCGCCGGACGTATGGTCTTCGCCATCGCGGATACCTCGAAGCCGCTTATCACGGGTGCGGCCGGCTCCACGGAGCAGGAGAAGGATATTCTGCGCTCCGTCTTTGGACGCGTGCGGCCCGTCGGCCCCGTGCCGCCCTTTGTGGAAGAGAATGCCGTGTCCCGTCTCAAGATGGGCGCGGACTGCGTCAGCTGCATGTTCGCCATTCACTACTTCTTCGAGACGGCCGACAAGTTCAGCGGCTTCCTCAAGAATCTCAGCGATATCATGAAGGTCGGCAGCTACTTTATCGGAACCACCTTCGATGGCGAAAAGGTCTTCAATCTTCTGCAGGGCGTGGAGAAGGGGGCCGCGCGCACAGGCATGGAGGGCAACTCGCAGATGTGGCGGATCGCCAAACAGTATGATGAGGACGCCATCCCAGAGGGGAATGACGCGTTCGGAATGGCCATCGACGTCGAGTTCTCGACCATTGGCGCCGAGCACCGCGAGTTCCTCGTGCCCTTCAAGCTCCTACAGGATAAGATGCGTCTCATCGGCTGCGAGCTCCTCAATCCGGAGGAGCTGAAGGCCATCGGGCTCGTAAACTCCACGGCCACCTTTGACGTGAGTTGGGAGATGGCCAAGAAGAAGAAGAACTACATGATGAGCGATCGGGAGAAGGAGTTCTCCTTCATGAATCGCTGGTTCATCTTCAAGCGCGTGCGGCAGGAGGTGCTGGAGGCCGCGGAGGTCGAGGAGGCACCCGTAGTGAACTCGAGACGCTCTGGGCGCAAGGGGAACTCGGCCGCGCTCGCTGTTGCCGGGACGCCCCCCCCTGGCCAAGGTCGCACCTACGCTCTCGGCGAACTCGTCCAGTTCTACAACAATGCGGCTCTAAAGGACTCCCTCGGCATCGACGACGCCGGCGCCGCCCGCTGGCTCTCGCCCTCGGCCCCCTTCCCCATCGAGGATCCCTACAATGAGGGCCAAGTCTACCCCACCGTCGAGCACTATCTGGCCGGCATGAAGGTCCAGACGGCCACGAACAAGCCGGAGCTGGCCCAGACTCTCTTTGGTCGCGACGGCACCGTGCACCAGCGCTTTCTCCAGGATCGTCTTACGGAGACGGACGGTGGCACGAAGCCCCTTTCCGAGACCCGCGACTACGAGCTCCTTCGGCAGGAAACAATGGCCGTGCGCGAGGCCTTACGGGATCCGTCCCTGAAAAAGTATGGCGCCACGGTCGACGCCGCCGCCTGGGCTCTTCAGAAGGACCGGGTTCTCGAGGAGGCTCTGACTCAACGCTGGAAGCGCGATGCGCGTCTACGTAGAATCCTGGAGGCGGCTCGCGACAAGGGTAAGACGCTGCTCTACTTCACGCCTGGCACTTCCTCGAGTAATATGGGCGGCGTGCACCGCACCTCTTCCGGCCTCATAGAGGGCGCGAACAAGGTTGGAAAGATATATATGCGGCTGGCGGGATTTCCGGATAGTTAAATAACAGCCATCTGAAGGAGGCCGATTGCAATCGAGTAGTCTTCATCCTTCCGATAGCCATAAAAGGCATAACCTTTTTGATCCAGATGATCCTTAAAGGTTATTCCTTCATACGGGAAGACCTCTCCGTAGAGAATGGGTATGAGCGGGCCCATTCCCCTTAGCGCCGATAGAGCGGACTCATAGCTACTGTATGCAGTGCGATGCCCTTCCGGCAAAAAGAACTCCGTAGAGGCCGCAGTCTCCGACATTACAATAATATACATTTCTGGCTAGGGATCGGAGCTTTTATATGAGGCTATATCCGCGTTTAAACGGCGCTCTAAATAGAATGGGCTGGTTTACCAAGAAGAATACTGAGAAGCACCCTCTTATCGCGGCAATCGAATCGAACGATGAGGATGCCGTATTAGAGATTATAAAGGATCGCGACTTTGAAATCAACAAGCCGCTTAGCTCATCGAGTGAGAAGACGGCTCTCGTCTATACCATTGCTCATGGAAGCAATAAGAATACCGGTCGTATTTGCAAGTTTAATGAAGACATGTATATACTACTCCGCGAGAATGGTGCGCACAGATCGGCGGTCGTGAACAAGTATGAGCGGCTGTGTGATGTTATGGGGGAAGTCAATGAGGCCGAGAGAAAGCTTGCGCACAAAAAGCATGGGCCAAGTACCTTTACGGCGAACATGAATAAGCATCGGGCGGACAGCCTTAAGCATCAGTCAGAGGTGGCTGAGACCGCGCATATGTTGAAGCGGATGGGCTACAATCCCAATGGCACTAAGGGTGCTCCTGCGGCGGGCGGTTCTCGTAAGGGCAGGGGAACCCGTAAGGGCAGGGGAACCCGTAAGGGCAGAGGAACCCGTAACGTGAAGTGACACAAGTTACCGAAGCGGCGCACTATGTGCGCCTAACTTCGGCACTTTGCGGTAAGCATTAAATCTGCGCCGATTCGGTAACTTCACGTTATAAGATATTCATAATATCTTATAGGATTATGAAGACTCGTAAACATATACACGCCTATTACAATACCAGAAAGGCATTTCATTATTACAAAAAGGTAAAGGAGATTCTAAATCGCATGCATTTCACTTCTATTATAGACATCGGCAGCCGTAAATCGCCTGTTATGGAGCATCTTGGGCATATCGATAAGACCATGCTTGATATCAAACCCATGCCCCCGATGCACGGGGTCAAGCTTATTACGGCCGATTTCTACAAATGGGTGCCCGATAAGTCCTATGATGTAGTTCTCTGTCTGCAAGTCCTCGAACACCTTAGCCGACCTGCTATCTTCACCAAGAAACTCTTTGAGACAGGCAAGAATGTTATTATATCCGTGCCCTACAAGTGGCCAAAGGGATCCTGTAAGTATCACGTGCAGGATCCGATCGACGAGGCTAAGCTGAAGAGTTGGACTGGTCGAGAACCAGATGAACAGTATATTATACGGGACGGGGCGCGCGAACGAATCGTCTGTGTATATTATCAATAACGCCTAAGTTTAGAGCCGTGCGGATTTTAAATGAGCGTTTTAATCAGAGTCTTCGTCAGATTCACAATCGGAATCTAATGTATAACCCATATGATGTGTTCTAGCATAGCAATCTGGAGAATAGTGACCTGGGCGACCACACCTATAACAAACACTATCTTTTTTAGAAGTCACCTGTTTCACATATGGCGTTTTCTTATTCTTTACCTTACACGATTTTTCATGAACACCACAGCCAAAAGCAGTTGTAAAAGTTCTATCACAATATTCACAGCCCCATTCATCATTGTCTTCTTGATATTCTATCTTATTACCTGATGCGTCTGTTTTAGCGTGACAATCTTTTACAAAGTGCCCTGGTCTCCCACATTGAGTACAAAGGTCTTTTGCCGCCCAAATCTCCATTTTTAGAGCATCAGTGTGGAATTCGCTAAGTTCTACTTCAACATAAGAACCGCCACGAACCTTATCAATGCCATATTTAGACATATACTCCTTTGTAACCTTATCCTCTTCAAATGATGATACATTTTCAATAGTCTTTTCAAGCGAAACAGGTTTATACTTTCTAGTCCAAGCAGAACCACTTCCTTTAATATGTTGTTGATATCTATTCATCACATTATCACTCTTACCAACATAATATCTACCACCTTCAAGACGAAGGACATAAATATTAGTATTAGACATTTATCGTTGTTATATGATATAACAACGATAAATACAGTCAATTTTTTACTTTGAAAACGCTCATTTAAAATCCGCACGGGTCTAAAATTATGCCTCTGTCTTCTTGAAGCCATCTGTAAATGCCCCAGCCCTGGCAAGAGCTCTCTTTTAAGAATAAGCATCCACGCGATGATCAAATACAGTTCGATGAGCCGACCCACGTCTACACGGTCAACGGCTCATCGCGCGGTATTATCAGCTGCACGAAGTTCCTCCACGACTTCTTTCCCCATTTCGACGCGGCGGCAGTGATCAAGAAGATGATGGCCTCTCCCAAGTGGCCACAGAGTCCCTATTTCGGAATGACGGCCGCCGAGATTAAGAAACAGTGGGACGACAATGGAGCCGCCGCGTCCGGGGCCGGCACGGCCATGCATCTCGGTATCGAGCAGTTTCTCCACGGCCACCCAGAGCTTATTGCGCCAGAGGTCCTGGAGTCAGTCGAGTGGCGCTACTTTATGAATTTCTGGGATAGCGTAAAAGAGGATCTCGTGCCGTATAGGAGTGAGTGGGAGGTCTGGAGCCAGGAGTATAAGCTGGCCGGATCCATCGACATGATCTTCTACCGGAAGTCTGATGACTCATATGTCATCTACGATTGGAAGCGCTCCAAAGAGATTAAGATGGAGAACAGCTTCGGGAATGGCTATGGACCGGTGTCCCATCTCCCAGACGCTAACTACTGGCACTATACGCTGCAGCTTAATGTGTATCGCTGGTTCTTAGAGACCTACTATGGTCTGAAAATCAGTGATATGTATATCGTGATCATGCATCCGAACAACTCGAACTTCAAGCGTTATCGGCTGAATCGGATGGATGATGAGGTGGCCGGTATGTTGGCTTCAAGGGCCGCGTCGATTTAGGTCCGCGATTTGAACATAGGATTGTAACTCATCACAGAGTTCTTCACCTTTGACTTATTTTTCCGTGTTGGAGGGCTAACATTCATGGCCCGCTCAAGAAACCGCCCCTTCAGGATGTGCATGCCCGGCGCCTTTTTTGCCGCATAATAGTTATTATTCGCATTGCGCGTCCCTCTTGTGAATCTGATCGCGCCGCTGCGCACCACATCCGTAGAATACTTCGAGACAACACCCTTCGCATCAATAAAAATAAGCTTATCGCCATCCTTTCCATTATACTTGCCGGCATAGGTGGTCACATCATACCCAACCCCCCTCTTTAAGGGTTCCGGGTCGTTTCCGCTAGAATATGGAATATTATAGTCATCCATCCTACTTATGGCTGCCATTTTAAGACCACTCTATCTGCCCCTGTCTCTCCCGAATGCGTTCCAGCTTATCATCCAATGCCCGCTCCAGTCGCGTCTTTCGATGAAAGGCCTTGCGCACTGCCTTCGCAATAGCGTTTAACGTTCTCGGGATAATATTCGTCCAAAAGTCTCGCTGCTGCCGTTTACGTTCAACATAATCCTTGTAGCCCGCTATACATTCTTGAATATGCTGAAGAGGTCTAGTGTTCATATAGAAGGTCCGTTGATAGATCCCATTCGTATAGATGTGAAAGGCCGGCAGCTCACGAATCTCAAAGCGATCTTCCGAGTATCTGTAGGAGTTATAGATACGCGTTTCAAATAATACATTCTCGGTAATCGCAAAGTCTCTTATCTTGTGTATGGTCTTGTTGTTATAATCAGCAAGATCATCTACAATACATTTAACAATAATCGGATAGGGTGTCGGCCGGGTCCTCTTAGGCCTTTGTATGGGATTTTGCATGGATGTGATGACCTTAGATATCCATATCAAATTTGCGTTGTCGGCATAACAGAGCGCCCAGTCTTTATCTTGGCCTCGATGGCCGGGACGGCCGATATTAGGAGCGGACCCGGTTCTTCCGCATTTTTAACCAGGAGCGCGGGCCCTTCCGCGTCAATCACAATAATAATGGCACTCGAAAAGTTCATATAAACTGGCTTATAGGCCTCCAGCGGCCCTTCAGAGCGCAGATCAATCTGCATAAGCGCCTTTCCAGTTTCGCGCACAATCTGGAATATTTGCGCATTGGTAAGTTTATCTGCAACCGTATACTTATCCGGACCCACGCCAATGGCCGTCAAGAGCGACTTCCATGGCACCCTGGCCAACTGCAGCGTATTCACAGCCGGATCATTGAGACGTTCAAAAAGGCCTGGAACACTCGGAACACTTCCAGAAACGGTCGGGGCGGCACGACCCATTTCCTCGATGAAGGTCGCACCCTTTGCCGTCCAGTCCAGTCGTAGAAGTTCAAACCAGGCCATCGACTTCTCCGGAATAATCATCGTATCATCCGTCTTGATCGGCTTATCAAAACTCGTAATCCGGCTGACCTTCTGATCAAAAATCTGCCGCCGCCGCTCCGAGAAGCGCAGAAGCTCCTCGTTCAGGCGCCGAAGCATGAGCAGCTTCACGCTGATTTTCTGTCCGTTGCCGAGATCCGCCTCCTTTTTCACGTGCAGCATACAGCCCGAATCCTTCACCCAGGCACAGCGCGAGGCGGTCTCGCAGGTGGTCTTGTCGCGCAGCGTGCAGTCCGTTCTCAAAAGAGATGGTTCGGCTTTTTCTGTGCGATCATCGCCCGTCATCATATTCATTATAACCGGGCCAAGCATAATCTCGAGATCCTTTCTCTTTTCGCTGATCGGTCTCGTCCGATCCATTCCGATATCCTGGATTGTCTTCTGCAGTGCGGCCCGGCCGGCCAAGTAGTTGGAAAAGCTGAGACGCACGTGCTCGTATATTTCATTGAGGTCCTCATATTCGATCCGCGCTGTATCAATAGGATTGGTCGTGGCCCTGTCATAGATAATCTCATTATTGATCCGCCACTCTTCAATCTCAATCTCAACCACATTGGCTCGCGACTCACGGAGTTGGGTCATCTCCTCCTCCGTCGGAATCGCCGGCACGTAGAGGCCATTGCGCAACTTGATACCGATGATATTGGGCACATCCTCTGGCCGAATAGGTCGCGGCTTTATATCGGCTACAGCCTTTTTCACAACCAGGAACTGCATCGTGTAGCCAGGATAGAGCGAAAAATCCGTGTCGATATACTCCTGATAGAACTCCATACTCTCTATGACCCCGGCCTTCTTGTATTCGGGATCGTCCCAGTCGAGATACATCTGACCCATCACGAGAGGGGCCAGATCGCCATCATCGGCCACGGGGATCGCGACGAGCCCTCCAGACTTTATCTCCTTGTGGCTGTAAAGAAGTGCCGCCACATGGTTGTAGGCGTCGCGCACCACGCCCTCGAAGACTACCAGTTTATTCTTGGGGGCCGGGCGACGCAGAGTCTTGTAGAGGAGACTGAGAGGGATCATCGAGTTCGGATTGATCTTGGACTGGCTGTAGAGGCTGCGGCCCGAAAAGTTGCACTGGCTAACAAACTCCGAGACGCGCTTTTTCACGACATCTGGCCACGAACCCGTGAATCCCTTATAGGTTCCGTTGAAGAGGAGAGTGGCCGCATCCGTTTTCCGTTCAGAGGGGGAGCGATTGTCAATATAGAAGATGGGCTCCCAGACCCCTAGGCGATGAAAGAGGAAGCCAATGTTATTCTTGCCCATAAGATCATCATTGTAGCCATATGGCGGGCAGCGCACCTCGAAACTACCGTTTTCTAGAACATCGAGAACAATAAAGGTGGTTCCCTGGCGAGCACGACCTTCAAAGAGGCCGGGCTGCGAGAAAAGGAGGGCAAAGTGGCGATAATCCTTGGTCGAGTTCGGATCATTCAGCCAGGCGTCAAAGTTGTTCCAGCTGTTATGGAGGCGGTGGAGGGCCTCCTTGTTCTGGGTGTATACACCACACTTGAGTTCTTCCTCCGCCCAGATCTCCAGCTCCTTGTCGTCTGGGCGAGGCTGGTTATGGTTGTAGAACTCGAGGACGAGATTTCCGTAGTTGAGATTGAGAAAGGTCTTCGCCGTCAGGATTGCGCGTAGTCTTACCTTGACGTCCGCGGCCGAGTTCATCTTAAAAAAGGGGGCGACGGCCGCCAGGAAGCTGTCCGCCTTGTAGCGCACGCGATTCTCCACGCCGGCCCGCAAGAATCCGGTGGCACCCTCCTTGATCGTCTGTTGTGTAAAGGACCGGGTGACAAAGTCGGAGGTCTGATTGAAGTAGGAATCCAGCACGGTGGGAAGAAGACCAACCTGGGGCTCGCCGCGACCCGAGGCCGTAACCAGACCAATCTCTAGAGGAAACTTCTCGGCGCCCAGAATATACTTACCGCGCTTTCCGAGAGTTTGAAGAACGGTATTGTAGTCGACCTGGGGCACGCCGGTGTCGACTTGCGGGGCCTCGGTCACTGAGGCCGCGGTTCTGAGAGGCATTCCCAGATCACGATACTTGTCGAAAGAGGGGTCCGCATCGTGCACGGGTGATTCATCGAGAAAGCAGCAGGGAAGATAGAAGCCCTCGGGGTGAGGCGTCTTTTTGAGAAACCGGATATAGAGATGGCGCTTATTATCCGACTGGGGCTTGATTCCACGCTCTATAATAGTATCAGTGGGGCGCGGGTTCTTCTTATTCTTGATAACTGTTCCGAGGCAGAAGGGGCACTGGGCGTTATCGAGACCGTCCTTGTCGACGCCCCGCTTGGTAGTGATAAGCTGCCCATTAATCTTTAGTGTTCGGCGCATCTTTGTGCCGCGAAGATCGACTTCTCGCACCAGAATCTCGTCGCGTGTGCAAAAGAACTGGGAGCAGAGATAGTAGTTCTGACGTTCCTTTGTTGTTCCATATCGAAGAACAGAGTAATACTCGACGCCTTCGGGGCGATCAGCGGCTCCTTCCTCTAAAGGATAGAGCACGAAGACGACTCCATCCTTCTTGTATTCTGCTTCCATTTCATCATATTTCTCCTGGGATAGAACGGCTGGTTGGCGACCGTCAGTGGGCTGACACTGTTGCACGTATTTCTTGAGCGAGGGATTCGTGCGCGTATAGTCAAAGAGGCGGCGATCGGCATCCTTCAGTTTATTAATAAAGAAGTTGGCGATAGAGGTATCCTTTGTCATCTCGGGAGCTGGGGCCTCGGGCTTTGGAGGCTCAGTTGGAGCCTCGGTTGGAGGCTCGGTTGGAGCCTCAGCTTGAGGTAATGGAGGCTCGGGAAGAGCTAGTGCTGATGTATCATCGAAATCCTCGGCAAAATCATCTAAGAATGTCTCATCATATCCGAGATCATCAGATGTATATGCGGTTGCGGGAGCGGTTGCGGGAGCGGTTGCGGGAGCGGTTGCGGGAGCGGGTTCGGCAGTGGCAGTGGCAGCGGCAGTGGCCGGG
>Ga0114962_10001251_pt1 | contig 22123 bp, 39 predicted proteins | sample C_130820_MF_Meta_FD_87017 | JGI IMG/M metagenome (GOLD analysis project Ga0114962, IMG submission 87017) | Freshwater microbial communities from Lake Croche, Canada to study carbon cycling - C_130820_MF_MetaG | ecosystem: Environmental > Aquatic > Freshwater > Lake | place: Lake Croche, Canada... | reverse complement strand
GCAACGTATTAACAGCTATTACGGTTACTAATCCTGGTAAGGGCTACACTGCGGCCGCTCAAGCTAACACAACCGCTGTAATTGCTACAACCGGTCTCTCACAACCTACTACTAATGCAACAGCAACTATTAACTTCAGTTCTGGTTCTACTTCTAATGCAACTCATACCGGTTGGGTAAGTTATGTTGCTTATACCGATGCTTTTGGTAACCCAAGAGAAAAAACTGAAACTTTGGTAGCCTTGTCGAAGAACGGTATCACATCTGACGACGAAGATACGGTCTTCCCTGATTAATTATGGCTGATAGTAAAGTAAGTGAACTAACATCAGCTACCTCTGTTGGGGTAGCCGATTATCTATATCTTGTACAATCTGATACCAGTAAGAAGGTAACGTCTGCAACGCTTTTTGCAAACGCAGCAAACGTTACCCTTAAAGGAAATATTAATTTGGACACAACAGTTCAAACTGTTTCTTCTGCTGGTACTTCGATTGCCTTGACTATGCCTATAACGTACTTGGTAGCTCCTGCAGGGTCTGGCTCTATTGCCATTCCAGCAGGTACAACTAATCAGGTAAAATATGTTGTAATGACTGCCACATCTGGAGGCGGCACATTTACTATCAGTGCTAATATTGCTGGTGGCAAATCAATCTTGTTTAATGAAGTTGGTGATTCAGCACAACTATTATACACAAATAGTAAGTGGTACATGGTTGGGGGTACAGCCTCCATCTCTTAATTATGAATCTTGACTTGACTGAAGAGAACTTTACATTATACGCAATTAAACATTATGATAACCCCGCATGCAAGGGCATAGCAGAGTTTAATGATGATTTAAAAAGATTTAGATATCTGAAGAGACTTTTTAATAAGTATACTGCAGGTAAAGATCTCAAGGAAAGATTAATACTTAATCACCTTGTAGTTATATACAATTTATTTGGTGCTGAGGCTGCAACTAAGATGCTCTTTTTTAAAGTAGAAAGAGAATTCTGGCCGCAACTTAAAACCTTTCTCGTTTTTCTTAATTTTATGCCTATTGGTCCTATCACGGCGCAGGGTATAATGATTGAGGGGTATGAAATACCTTTAGACGAAAAAGTATCCGAAGCACTTGGAAAGATTTAATGGGACGTTTAGTAGATTCAGTTATCGCCTATCGCATTCTTAGAATGCTGACAACTCCGTTTGAAGAAACGGATGCGTACAAACTTGGCATTATAGATAACAAGGGTAGAGAGTTGAAGCGTATGAGTCAACTCCATACCGGGGACGAGCGTAATGCTTATTCTATTCTACATAGAATGGTCTACCGTATCAAGAGAATTATTGAGAAGGTGCCAGTCGATAACAAAAAGTTAGTTACATTTGCTGCTGCATTATCATTAGTAAAAGAAAATTACCAGAACAATTGCGAACCTATCGATTTAGAGCTACAATATCTTAATAAATTAAATACTGATTTAACTGAAGAAATTAAATACGTACAAGAAAACTTAAATACGAAAAAGATATATACATTTAAGCAATACTCAGAGGATGCAGCAGCTCCTATTGCAAACAATGCCGGGTCTCCCGGTGTAGCCGGCTTTACACCCGATACCCTGGGCGTTCCAAAAGGTCAACAACCACCACTACTGAAGCGAAAGAAGGTAATTAAAAATGTTTAAAGCAATCAAAGAATTTTTTGTAGGTACACCAAAGGTCGAAGAGAAGCCTGCTGAACCTATTAAGGTCGAAGTAGTACCTGCTGGAACAGAGGCAACAATTGTAGCCCCTGCACCAGTTGTAGAAGAAATTAAACCTGAAACGGTTACTATTTCTATTTCCGATAATATGAATGTCAGTGTTGGTACTCAATCCGATACCATTACATTATCTCCTCCTGCAGATCCTGGTGCATGGCCTTTCCCTAATACTGTACCTGTTGAACCTGAAGTTAAGAAAACACTCACACCTGTAAAGCAAAAAGAAGCAGTTGCTACTAAGAAAACTACTCCTGCCATTACAGCCAATAGTAAACCTCGAAAAAAGAAGTAAATGGCAGAAGCAATGTCTAAAGCGGATCTGGAAACAGAGACCAGAGTATCGGTACTTGAAACCCAGGTCGACATTATCGCCGGTAGTGTAACTAAATTAGAACAAAAGATAGATACTAACTATGCAACACTGCATAGTAGAATCAGTGACTTGAGGGACGATTTACGTAATGACATTGATGCTAAACATGAAAAAATTATTGATAAGCTGGATGCACAGACTAAAGCAAGTACCGAGCAACATGAAGCGATTGCAGAAAAGATTTCTGCTATTGAAAAATGGCGTTACATGATGGTTGGTGGTTCTATAGTAATGGGTTATATTCTGGCTCACATTAAGTTAGATAACCTAATTTAACTTGCCTTTTTGATAGTTTTATATTATAATAAGGTCTCTCTAAGAGGCCTTTTTTTATTATGTACGTATTCCTTGACCAAAAATACCTTATGTTAATAAGTAATCGTCTTCCTCTGTTCAAGAAGAAGAAGGATAACACTTATAACTGTAGGTGCGTAATATGCGGTGACTCTCAAAAGAATAGACGCAAGATGCGAGGTTATTTTTTCGCATATAAGACCGACCTACGATATAAATGTTACAACTGTGATATATCGTTAAGTTTCGGTAACTTTCTTAAGTCTCAAGACTCCATAATGTACTCTCAGTACTTGTTAGAGAAATACAGTGAGGGGCATAATAAATCTGCAAACGTAGTTCCTGAGTTTAAGTTTGAAGCACCGGTATTTAAAAACGATGACGAGAAACTACTAGATAAGTTATTAGATAGAGTAGATACGCTACCAGCAGACCATGAGGTGGTTTTGTTCTGTAATAGTAGAAAAATACCTAAAGAAAAGCAAAAGCAACTCTATTTTATTAATAATATTAAGGACATCGTACAATTAAATGACAAATATAAAGAAAGTATTCAAGGAGAGGAACCCCGATTGGTGCTCCCTTTTTACGATAACAACAATCAGCTATCTGGGGTTACCTGTAGAGCCTTACGCGGTGAAGCGCTTCGTTACATCACTGTCAAAGTTAAAGACAACGTACCGCTCTTATTCGGTATAGACACTGTAAACAAGAGTAAACCTATATACGTGGTAGAGGGTCCTATCGATAGTTTGTTCTTAGATAATGCAATTGCCGTAAGCGGTACATCGTTTGGAAAGCTTAATGAAGCCGGCCTTGATAAAGATAAACTTATTGTGGTGTTTGATAATCAACCTCGTAATAAAGAAGTCTGCAAGTTGATTGAAAAAAATATAGAAGTAGGTTATAATGTAGTTCTGTGGCCGCAGACAATAGCAGAAAAAGATATTAATGAAATGGTAATGGCCGGACACAACGTTAAGAAAATTATTAAAGATAATACGTTCAGTGGACTAACGGCTAAGATGAAATTTATTGGATGGAAAAGATGTTAACTAATAACGAAATAACAAATGTCAGGCTTGTCTCATATTCAAAACCAGCAGACTTACTCGAAGTTGAAACCACACAGGACCTGGCCGCGTACTGTGCCCGCGTCTCCAATCCTTCCAACCAGTTTAACTCAGAGACATCAGAAAGACTCATCAGATATCTTATTAAACATCAACATTGGTCACCCCTCGAAATGGTCTCCGCCTGTCTCGAGATTACCACCACCCGAGATATCGCAAGACAAATCTTACGCCATCGCTCATTCTCATTTCAAGAATTTAGCCAGCGGTACGCCAACCCAGTTGAGGACCTTGCTTTTGTTCTTCGAGATGCAAGATTACAAGATAACAAGAATCGACAAAATAGCTTAGAGATAGATATAACTAAAGATGATGATAGGCGCTTGGCCTATCAGTGGGAGCAGATGCAACTAGGTGTTATTGATAAGGCTAAAGACGCATACACTTGGGCTATCGATCATGGGATTGCAAAAGAGCAGGCTCGAGCAGTTCTACCTGAAGGTAACACCGTATCTAGACTTTACATGAATGGTACAATTAGATCATGGATTCATTATATTCAGTTACGTGCAGCCAATGGTACGCAAAAAGAACATATCCTTATTGCTATCGAATGTGCTAAAGCTATTGCAAAAATATTTCCAATGGCTACCGAGTTCATACCCCAAGAATAATAAATAACCTACAATGTGGATATTTAAATTTCTTCCTGATAGCTTTTTTCATGCATTCGGTGTAATCGGCATACTGGCAATTCTTGTCAGTATGTTTCTCAAAAGAATCCCCTTCGTTGATAACTATTACATTCCAATTCGAATTGTTGGATTTGTTGTAATGTGCTTTGGTATCTTTTTCGAGGGTGCGTTGTATAACAATAGAGAATGGGTTGCCAGGGTAAAAGAAATGGAAGCCAAGGTGGCGGCTGCTGAGGTAGAAAGTAAAAAAGAAAATATTAAGATAGTACAGAAAATTGTTGTTAAGCAACAAATAGTTAAAGAGCGCGGTGAAGATATTATTAAATATGTGGACCGTGAAATAACTAAATACGATAATACTTGCGTTATACCTAAAGAGTTTGTCAAAGCCCTTAACGATGCAGCTAAGGAAGTAAAATGAAATACCTACTACTCATTTTACTACTTACCGGTTGTTCAACAACTGTACCAGTTACAGCAAAGTTTCCTGAAGTACCAAACGAATTATTGCAAAGGTGTCCCGAACTTAAGCAATTAAATGAAGAAGTTAAACTTAGTGATGTAGCGAAAAACATTACATACAATTACACAACATATTATGAATGCGTGATCAAATACGATGCCTGGGTTGAATGGTATCAATCACAAAAAAAGATTTTCGAATCAGTTAAATAAAAACAACAAGTAGGAAAAATAAAAGCTATGAGTAAAATACATGGTATTACGGTAGACTATTCTCGCGACGCTTTGTTCGATACCCTGGGTGTATTGCGTCTCAAAGAATCGTATATGCGTGATGACGAAACGTCGCCGCAAGAAAGATTTGCGTTTGTATCAAAAGCATTTGGAACGGATGAGGCCCATGCACAGAGATTGTATGATTATTCTTCTAAGCATTGGCTTAGTTACTCAACTCCTATTCTTTCGTTCGGTAGGTCGGCGCGTGGTTTGCCTATCAGCTGCTTCTTACCTTATCTTGATGATTCCAGCGCTGGTCTCGTTAACACCTTATCTGAAGTAAATTGGCTCAGCATGCTGGGTGGAGGAGTTGGAATTGGTATTGGAATTCGCGCATCGGATGATAAATCGGTTGGAGTCATGCCCCACCTTCGCACATATGACGCATCATCTCTCGCTTATAGACAAGGTAGGACTCGTCGTGGTAGTTACGCCGCTTATCTTGATATTTCTCACCCGGATATTCTTTTATTTTTAGAGATGAGAAAACCAACTGGGGACCCCAATATGAGGACCCAGAACTTACATCATGGTATTAATATTACCAATGAGTTCATGCTATTGGTTGAGCGTAGTATGATTGATAAAGATGCAGATGATTCTTGGAACCTAATTGATCCGCATAACAGTGAAGTAAGAGAAGTAATATCTGCGCGGGAACTCTGGCAACGTATTCTTGATATGCGTATGCAGACAGGGGAACCCTATCTACATTTTATCGATACAAGTAATAAACATATGCCAGAGTTTCAAAAGAAACTTGGTTTGAAGATTCGTCAATCTAATCTGTGTTCAGAAATTATTCTTCCTACAGATAAAGAAAGAACTGCGGTCTGTTGTTTATCGTCTTTGAACTTGGAGTACTATGATGAGTGGAAAAATGATACTTTATTCCTTAATGATGTTGCTGAAATGCTTGACAATGTACTTCAGTATTTTATTGATAATGCTCCTACCACCGTTGAGCGTGCAAGGTTCTCTGCCACACGTGAGCGCTCTATTGGCGTCGGGGCTCTGGGCTTTCATGCTTATCTCCAACAATGCGGAATCCCTTTTGAATCACCTATGGCCGTCGGAAGAAATAGACAAATTTTCAAACATATCAGAGGGCAACTAGATGAAGCTAATCAACAACTTGGAAGACTTCGCGGAGAAGCTCCTGATGCAGTGGGGAGTGGGCAGCGCTTTAGCCACCTTATGGCTATTGCTCCTAATGCTTCTAGTTCAATTATCATGGGTAATACTTCTCCTAGTATCGAGCCATACCGTGCTAATGCCTATCGCCAAGACACTCTTTCGGGGTCTCATCTGACGAAGAACAAATGGTTAGATAGAGTTATTCAAAAACACCTGTCTGGTGATGGTGATATGGTATCACAAGATGATTATAATGAAATCTGGTCAAGCATTATTGCAAACGATGGTTCAGTACAACACCTTACATGGATGGATCAATGGCAAAAAGATGTATTTAAGACGTCTATGGAAATAGACCAGAGATGGCTTGTACAGCATGCCGCCGATCGTCAAGAGTATATTGATCAAGCACAATCGCTTAACCTATTCTTCCGTCCAGACGTAAATATTAAGTATCTACACGCTGTCCATTTCCTTGCTTGGAAAACAGGACTTAAGACCTTGTACTATTGTCGTAGTGAAAAGATTGGTAAGGCAGATAAAGTATCTAAGCGAATTGAGCGAGAAGTAATTAAAGAATTGGATATGAAAGCAATCATTGATGGTGATGTTTGTTTAGCCTGTGAATAATTTTTACACGTGTTATAAGTAATCACAAAGGCTATATGAAAACTATTGCACTTTTTAGAGATAATTCATCTAAAGAGGCAGAGGAATGCGGTGACGGTATTATGTTCGCACTGTCACCTCATTTTATTATTAAGACATTTACACAAGAAGAATGTCTTACTGAAACTTTTAAGAACGTAGATCTCATAGCATTTCCTGGAGGGGTTGGGGATGCTGATGATTATGATGGGTTGTTTTTTCGTAAAAGAGCAAACGCTGTAGCTGAGTTTGTAAAGAACGGGGGAGCCTATCTTGGTATATGTGTTGGTGCATATTGGGCTGGTAAACATTACTTTGATATTTTGGATGGCGTTGATGCGGTCCAGTATATAAAAAGACCTAGTGCAGATATTAAAAAATGTTACAATAAGGCAGCCCACATGGTATGGAAAGGTAGACCAGAAAGAATATTTTTTCGAGATGGTTGTACTTTTTTAGGCGATAATAATAAATTTGAAACAGTTGGATTATATTTCAATGGTGATCCAATGTGTATCAAACAAGGTAAAATAGGAGTAATGGGTGCATGCTTAGATTCTTTAGAATCCTGGTATAACGAAAAACATACAAAGCCTTATTGGCATAAGGGTACGCACCATAAACTATTATTAGAATTTGTAAACGAATTAATTAACAGTAAGTAAAATGTCAAAGAAAAATCAAAGTATATTAACAGACGAACGTAATTCATTTAAACCATTTAACTACCCATGGGCCTATGATGCATGGTTAAAGCATGAGCAAAGTCATTGGCTTCATACCGAGGTACCAATGGTAGAGGATGTTAAGGATTGGAAAAAGAAACTTACTCAAGAAGAAAAAACATTCTTGACTAATATTTTTCGATTCTTTACTCAAGGTGATATAGATGTTGCAGGCGGATATGTAAATAACTATCTACCTTACTTTCCACAACCTGAAGTTAGGATGATGCTGCTGGGTTTTGCTGCCCGTGAAGCACTTCATATTGCCGCTTACTCACATCTTATAGAGACTATTGGTCTTCCAGAAACTATGTACAACGAGTTTATGGAATATGCAGAGATGAAAGAGAAGCATGATTATGTGTTAGAAATATCACAGCAAAACTCATCTAAAGAAAATACCGCTAAACATATTGCAGTCTTTTCCGCCTTCACCGAAGGTATGCAGTTGTTTAGTTCCTTTATTATGTTACTGAACTTTCCACGCCACGGTAAAATGAAAGGCATGGGCCAGATTATAACATGGTCTATTGTTGATGAAACCCAACACTGTGAATCCATGATTAAGTTATTTAGAACCTATATTCAAGAGAACCCTGAAATATGGAACGATGAGCTTAAAGGTCAGATATATACAATTGCGGAACGAATGGTTGAACTCGAAGACAAGTTTATTGATCTGGCATTCAGCCTGGGCCCTATGGCTGATCTGGACGCTAGTGACGTTAAACGCTATATCCGCTATATTACTGACCGTCGCCTTATTAGTCTCGGTCTTAAGGGTATCATGAAAGTCAAGAAAAACCCATTACCCTGGGTAGAAGAAATGATTAATGCGCCTACGCATACTAACTTTTTTGAAAATAGAGCGACCGATTATGCTAAAGCCGCTCACACCGGTACCTGGGATGAGGTCTGGGGTAAGGCTGCATAATGATAGTTAACTTACCTATAGTTATCGACCCTACTATTAAAGATTATGTTGTAAATTTTGTTTATACGTCAGAACCTAAGTTTTGGATTATTAACCCTGTAGGTAAAAATCGTAAATTCTGTGCACTAAATAAACATGATTTACCAATTACTAAAGTTATAAAAGAATATAATAAATATGTTTTTTCACAATTTTCAATAGTACGACAAATCGACGAAGAGCGGTTTGGTAACTTTATAGGTTATAATACATCAGGTGGTTTTGTTCACTCACATACTGACCACCTAAGTTCAGATGGGTGGGAACATGTTAGAATTAATTTCCTAGTCAGCAAGCCGCTCCAGGGAGGTAACCCTATTATAGATGATAAAGAATATAATATAATGGAAGATAACTCATGGCTTAACATAGCATCAAAATGGGTTCATTCATCTACCCCTGTTGTGGGGGATAAGCCCAGAATAGTTTTAAGTCTAGGAGCATATGTTAATCCTAGTGAATTAAATGAAGCAAAAATATATTAACGCCCACATGAAAGCAGCTCAAGTTTATGCTGAGCTCTCTACTGCTGTGCGCCTTCAAGTAGGTTGTGTTATTGTAAAAGATAATACTATTATTGGTATAGGTTACAATGGCATGCCCTCTGGGTGGGATAATGTTTGTGAGACGGTTGGTCATAAAGACTTTACAGGTACGGTACTTATGAAGTCTAAGCCCGAAGTACTTCATGCAGAAACAAATGCAATTGCAAAAGTTTCTCGTTCTTCCAACTCAACAGATAATGCTGACTTATTTGTAACTCATGCACCGTGCCTAGAGTGTGCAAAATTAATTTATCAATCAGGGATTAAATCTGTATTTTATCGGGATACATATCGTAGTGAAGATGGAATTCAATTCTTACAAAAATGTAACGTAGAGGTAAAACAAATTGGCAAATAACCATTATAACTGCACCAGTTGTGAAGCAGACTTTAAATTAAAACATTCTCTCGATGAGTCTTATTTTGAAGTAAATTTTTGCCCGTTCTGTGGCGGAGAAATCGATAATGAAGAAGAAGAAGAATCGGACGATTACGAATGACCGATTGGCTATACAATAGTGAACCTTATTATGAACCTGGAGAATATTATGGATTTGTCTACATTATTGAAAACTTGTTATCTGGTAGGAAGTACATCGGGAAAAAGTTTTTCTGGTCTATCAAGCGAAAGCAAGTTAATAAAAAACGTAAATCTTACAAAGTCGAATCTGACTGGAAGACGTATTGGTCGTCTTCTGATGAACTCAAAACCGATATCGCAAACATCGGTGACCACAATTTTAAGCGCACAATAATTCATCTGTGCCCATCTAAAGGCGTAACTAACTACTTGGAAGCCAAGGAGCAAATGTTACATGCTGTTCTTGAGGACAGTAGCGCCTGGTATAATTCGTGGATCAGCTGTAAAGTAAATAAGTCCCATCTTAGACCGTTACGTAACGCTTGACCGTAACTCGGATTTAGCATATAATAATGTATGTTAAGGAGATAATATGACTGATGATTTTGATGTTAAGTTTAGTTACTTTGATAAGATTAAAGACGATGCAAGCTTTAGGTCTATTTGGTCTATATATGAAGTAAATAATATTTACGATCCTTCTGGCTTTACTGCTGAGACTCTAGTCTATAAAGACCATTGGGGTCATGAGCGAGCAGTATCTATTCCTCTATCCGGTGGTAACCTTAAGTGGTGGGACTTGTGGTCTGCCGCAGATAAAGCTATAATTAAATCTGATGATAAGCATCATGTCTTTATCGAAGACTTTCAAAAGTCTACGGATGGTAAGACATTATTTTTGAGAACTGGGAGTTAATTATGAATCAAGTTGAAACCCGTGCATACGAGCCTACCTATTATTCTAAAGCAAACGAAGAAGAGCGAAAAGTATTTCGCGAATGGGTAGGCGGTGTGTTGCGGATGCATTATGTTAATATCCATTTTCGTAAGAAAGATGGTTCTATTCGTATTATGAATTGTACCTTGCAAGAAGGTAAGACGTTAGATTATGAAAAGAAGACCGATCGAGTTAAAGCCGTGAGTGAAGATACTTGCCCGGTTTATGATATCGATAAGAAAGAATGGCGATCGTTCCGGTATGATGCTGTTACTGAGATTAGATTTAACCTAGGGGAAGGTCTATGAGTCGGGTTATTGTAACTGAGCCTCATGGAATTACCCCAGACTTAACTAATTATAAGTCTGCGCTATCTCGTGCCTTTAATTTTTATAATCAAGATAAAGATAAAAAAGATGCTCGGGTATATTTAAAGACTTATATTAAGCATAAAGGTATGGCTGTCGATATTGATGGGGTATCTGATAGTAATATTATTCTAACGTATGGCTGGTTATCGCGTATGGTGTTAAACGGTAATACGTTGATAGACCGTCATAATGAAGATTTAGATAGTTATATTACTAATCTTAGTACTACTAAGCAAGTTATTAAAGTCGTTGTAGATAAAACGCCTCGTCCTTCTGTACGTGATTATATGCAAGATAAGATTGCAGAGGTGATCGGGGATCTCGAGGGTCATGTGGATGCCTTTCTTAAAGAAGATAAAGAGTTTGATCTATATAATTATCTCCAGGCTAACTCTATACCTAAACCTTATTGTAAAGATATTGATGAATGGGCTCGTAAACGCGGTACAGAGTTTACTGAAGTCTATAAGACTGTAGATAAGGATACCAAAGATGGGTATTCTAATATCAGTCGTCGTCAACAGGCTAACCTCGTTAAACTGTTTGGTGCGTTTATTTTTGATCTAGAGAAGTATACTCAGTTCAAGAAAGCTAATCGTAAACCTAGAATTACCAAGGCTAAGCCCCCTGCTGTTCAAGTAGCTAGAATTAAGTTTAAAAAAGAAGATAATGAACTGGGTATTAAGTCAGTTAATCCTTCAGAGATGGTTGGAGCCTCCCAGGTATGGGTATATAATGTTAAGTATAAGAGATTGGCTGCCTATCGTTCAGACTCTGTACAAGGCATTCAGGTAAAAGGTTCTACCTTACAGAACTATGACCCGGATATGAGTGAGTGTCGTTCTATTCGTCGTCCGGAAGCGTTCCTTAAAGTATTACTAGATGCCAGTAAGGTGAAGTTGCGTAAGCTTCTCTCCGATCTCACAACCAAGGGATACGATGTAACCGGTCGTATCAACGATGAATGCATTATTGTGAGAGTTATTAAGTGATCGTTATAGATTATAGTCAGACTATTATTTCTAATTTGATGGCTGAAATTGGTAATAGAGCCGATGTTGAACTAGATGTAAATCTACTTCGACATATGGTAATTAATACCATCAGAAGCCATAAGGTAAAGTTTAAAGAGTTTGGAGAAGTAGTTATCGCATGCGATAGTCGTAAGTACTGGCGTAAGGAGGTGTTTCCTTACTATAAAGCTAACCGCAAAAAGGCCAGAGAAGACTCAGGGTTTAACTGGCCTCTAATCTTTGACTCTATTAACTTAATAAAGGAAGAACTTAGAGCGGTATTCCCGTATAAGGTTATAGAGATAGAGGGTGCAGAGGCTGATGATGTAATTGCAACGTTGGTCTATTGGTCATTAGAAAATGATCTTAAGGAAGGAACGCTTGTACCTGAACCTATGCCGCTTCTAATTATTTCTGGTGATCATGACTTTAATCAGTTGCAGAAGTATAAGCATGTTAAGCAGTTTTCTCCTACCCTTAAGAAATTCATTAAGCCTGAAGCCAGTATTCATGAAATATTAATGGAGCATATTGTCAAGGGAGATAAGGGAGATGGGGTTCCTAATATCTTAACGGCAGATGATGCTTTGGTAAGCGGGGAAAGACAGAAGTCTATTACCTCAAAGCGGCTTCAGGAATTCTTTGATAATGGATTTCTTGCATGTAATACCGAAGAAGAAAGACGTAACTACCATCGTAATTCAATGTTGGTAGATCTTGCTATGATTCCTAAATATATGCAAGAAGATATTATAAATACCTTTACGACATATCCCGTTAAGGATAGAAGCCTGTTGCTTGACTATTTTATGACTAATAGGATGAAACAGATGATTGAACACATTCAGGAGTTTTGATGAACTTACTAGTATCCGAAATTTTAGATAAATTTGAAGTAGCTAAGACACGAGAGGAAAAGATCGCAGTCTTAAAGAATAACGTAACTGATCCATTACTTGTTTTACTTCGGTTAAATTACGATCATATGCTTAAGATGGATTTACCTGATGGTGAGCCTCCATTCAGGAAAGATACCGATAAGCCAATTGGCTATAACGAATCCTCTCTTCAGTTAGAACTAAGACGTTTCTATGTCTGGTTAGAACCTTCTACTAATTTACCTAAGCTTAAAAAAGAATCTTTATTTGTAAGCTTGCTTGAAGGTATTCACTGGACGGAGGCGGAGGCCTTATGTCTAGCTAAAGACCGTAAGTTACATACTAAATATAAATCCTTAAAAGAAGATATAGTAAGGGAAGCGTTCCCGCTTGCTCTTACCCCTAAACCTCCTGTAGATAAAACAGAGGCGAAGGTTGAATCTATCCCTTTAGAATAAAATCTCTTTGGGTATCGTTACTTAAGCGTTTCGAAAAACCTAAACCAAGCCCTTGGTCAGTAAGTAGCGACTTACCTGAACCAGAGAGATTCTATAACGTAAGACAGGTAAGGTTACGGCAGCCCCGTAAGAGTTGATTTTTTCTCTAGTTACTATATAATTATATTATGATCTACTTAAATACTAAATCTAAAGTTAAACCTAAGACTATGCCTAAGGCCGAGCGTGAGGCGTATGAGAAGTGGTGTGCCGGTCATGGTATTAAGCCTGCTGGTAAAGTTAAAAAGAAAGCTACTCCTGATATGATAAAATTACCTGGTACTGTTTATACTCCCTATATTCGCGAGACTATTCGCTATCCTAGTTTAGATACCGGGCATAAGGGCGCTGTTAATACTGGTAAGACTACTATGTGGTATACGGGTGATAAGATGCTTGGTGTTGCTACGATGCATAAGTCTAACTTAGTTCCTATTTTTAGTGATGATAACGCGGTCGAAGTATCGCAAATGAGAAGATAAAATGAGTACCTTAATATATAATGCAATCCGTACCCCTGATGGTACAGTTCTTGAGTCTAAACATAGACATGACTATGTTACCTATCAAGATAAAAACGGTAATGAATATATGGTGGATGGAGGCCTAGAGTATACCAGACGTAATGTTCACGCTGATGCTCCTTATGAAGAATTAAGTGTTTATACAACTGATGGTCATGATAGAGTTCGTGAAGTAGTTAAATGGGGTACATATGGTATTAATGGTGATCAGCCTCTTAGCCATATCCTACTTAAAGATATGAATACGGAACATATTGAGGCGTGTCTTGATAATATACCGTCAATGCACCCAGCATTTAAAGAATCTTTTAAAGAAGAATTGAAACTAAGGAGTATATAATGAGTTTGCCTTCTGATCCCGCTGCCCGTAAAGCTATTAAGAAGTGTATGGATGAGTTATCTGCATCTATGGCACGTATTGATGGTGAACGAGATTTTATTAAAGAAGCAATTGATAATATTTGTGAAGAATACGAAATGAGTAAAAAAACATTTCGTAAATTAGCTAAAGTATATCATAAGCAGAACTTCTCTAAGGAGGTCGCCGAGCATGAGGAATTTGAAACTATGTACGAGCAACTGACCGGGGAAACTAGTCTAGGTAATATTACATAAAATGCATACAGTTTATAATTTAGAGATGCAAGTACGGGATAAAATGAACCGACTTAAAAAGACCTCTCACGTTGGCGTTTATAGTACGTTAGAAGAAATAGAAGTTGCTAAAACTAAAGTATTAGATGATAATCCTAATATAACTTTTGAGGTGTATTCTTGTGAACATATTTTATTTGAGCAACAACCCGACTGAGTGTGCACACCTACTAGGTTTACATTATGAATATAGTACCTCTTTTCTCTACACCGTTATATATTAATGAAATAGATATAGATAAAAATATCTTGAGTTTTGTTAGAGAGCAAGTCTTTATTCCTTGTGATCAATATAACCCAGCTGAGGGATTAACAACAGGCAATAACTATGTTTTAGAATTGCCTGAGTTTAAAAATTTAAAAAAAAATATTGACACTGAGATTAATTATTTCCTAAAAGAAATTTTAAAATTTTATACTAATTTTAAAATTACCACATCATGGATTATTAGACATAAAAAAGGCCACTCTGCAAAGTCGCATTTCCATAGGAATAGTCTGTTCTCAGGCGTTGTCTACTTACAAGTTTCAGATAACAGCGGAGATATTGTTTTTACTAATAATGAAAAAAGCCTTCTTTATCCATCTGAAATAACTTTAGATGTAGATGAATACAATGATTTTAATATGTTATCTTGGACGATAAGGCCTAAAGTAAATAATATTTTAATATTCCCATCACATTTAACTCATTACGTCACTCCTAATAACTCTATAGATGATAGATACGTATTAGCTTTTAATATTTTTCCATCTGGTATTTTTGATAAAGGTACCGTTAACGAACTTAAAATAATATAAATAAAAATATGCCAACATATACATTTAAAAATACTGAAACTGAAGAGATTTACGATAAGATTATGTCGTGGAACTCTCGTGAAGAGTATTTAAAAGAGAATCCTAATCTAGAGGTCATCATGGGCGCTCCTGCCATGGGTGATTCTGTTAGATTAGGAATTAGAAAACCTGATCAAGGCTTTAATGAAGTTTTGTCTAAGATTCATGCCGCAAATTATAAAAGTAACTTGTCAGATAAATTATCCAGAAGCTGATTCTGAGTATCTTCGTTATATAACTAGCGTAAAGGATTACAGGTAATACTGTAGTCCTTTTTTTATTTCTAAAGGAGAAACATGTCTACTAAAAGAGTTGCTAAATTTGCCATTGTACACGATACTGAGGAAAGGCAAACAATTTCAAGAACTCAGGCTTCAAACGTGCTTAGATTAAAAATTGACCACCTTAAATCATTTAAGCCATTAACAGATAATCAAAGGTTATTTTACGACGCATATAGAAGAGGTGATTACTTTTTAGCTCTTCACGGGGTAGCAGGTACAGGCAAGACGTTTATCGCTGTATACAAGGCATTAGAAGAGGTATTAGATAAGACAAATCCATTTAATAAAATTATTATAGTTCGATCGGCAGTACAGTCTAGGGAGATGGGTCACCTACCAGGAGACATTGACGAAAAGTTAGACATCTATCAACAACCATATCGTCAAATTTGCGCTACCTTGTTTGATAGAAAAGATGCATACGATAGGTTAGCCGAGCAAGGTCATATCGAGTTTATATCAACATCTTTCATTCGCGGTATGTCATTTGACGATGCGATTATTATTGTCGATGAAATGCAGAATATGAACTTTGAAGAAATCGATACTGTTATGACCCGGGTTGGTTATAGATCAAAGATTATCTGGTGCGGTGACTACAGACAGACTGACCTAAATAAAAAGAAGACCGATGTGAGTGGTATTCTTAAGTTCTTTGATATTGCCTATCACATGGGTGCATTTACTAAAATAGAATTTGAAGCTGCTGATATTGTAAGAAGTTCATTAGTTAAGGACTACATATTGGCTAAGATTAGATACGAAGATTTAGATGATAAATAATATTTTTACATGGGGGTAATATAATGGCAGCACCAACAATTAAACTTGTAGTATTAAGTAATATTTTTAGTAGAATGATGTATTTTCATAATAAGGGCGATGTTGAACACGGACATAAACATGTATTTAATCATGCCACTCAAGTAAGCCATGGTTCTGTATTGGTGGAAGTTTTAGATAATGAAAATAATGTTACAGCATCTAAAGTATTTAATGCACCTAATATGGTCTTTATTGATAAAGATAAGTTTCATCGAATTACTGCTTTAGAAGATAAAACAGTATGTAGTTGTATACATGCTATAAAAACAACTGATGATGAAATTGTCGATCCTGATTTTTTAATTGAACCTTTGTGGTTAACAAACAAAGGGGAAATATTTCAGAAGGTTTATGACAAATATGAGAAAGATATGATACCGTTTATTAATCGGGGGGGTAAATGAGTTTTGATTTTGACTTTACAGTCGAGCAAGTAAAAGAATTAGTTCCACGTGCATTAGGGGGACCTGATGACTGGTATGAGAGTATGTGTGAGGCTTTACCTCAATACAGTATTACTACGGTAGAAAGAGTAGCGGCTTTTATTGCGCAATGTGCCCATGAGTCTGGAGGCTTTTCTACGCTTGAAGAAAACCTCAACTATAAAGCAGCAACGTTAACCAAGATATGGCCTCAGCGTTACCCAGCTGGTATAGCGGAACAATACGCAGGTAAGCCTGAACTTATTGCCAATAAGTCTTACGGTGGTAGGATGGGTAATGGGCCTGAGACTTCTGGTGAAGGTTGGAAGTACCGCGGTCGTGGGCTTCTTCAATTAACCGGTAAGGATAATTACGCTAGTTGCTCAAAGTTTATGTTTCAGGATGATACGTTACTAGAAAATCCCGACATTCTTTTAGATTCGTATTACGCAATTCATTCTGCGTGTTGGTTTTGGCATAAGAACAATCTTAACCAGTACGCCGATTCTGGTGACTTTGTTACGATGACTAAAAAGATTAACGGCGGTACAATCGGGTTAGAAGATCGTAAGAAACATTTCGCCCACGCAGTTGAAGTATTATCAGGAAACCATTAAAATAACGTATGTTTAATCATGTAAAGCTTGACCGTGAAGTCCCTAAATTACAGCAACTTAACGAGAACGGTACCCGTTATTATGTAACCCCAGAAGGTAATAAGTACCCTTCTATTACCACTGTATTGGCTGCCTATAATATAGGTTATATTATGGAGTGGCGTAAGAGGGTGGGAGAAGAGGTAGCTAATAAGATATCACAAAAGGCATCTGGGCGTGGTACAAGAATTCATACTCTTTGTGAGCAATACATAGATAATAAGATACCTGAGTTTAAGAGTCCTCTGGATCAGGAACTTTTTAATAAGTTTAAACCTACTCTTCATCGTATTAATAAAGTGTATGCTCAAGAGTTACGTATGTACTCCGATCATTTACGTATTGCTGGTACCGTAGATTGTGTAGCAGAATTTGATGGGGTATTATCAGTAATCGACTTTAAGACATCTAAACGACTTAAAAATAAAGCAGATATTGAGAATTACTTTATGCAATGCTCGGCTTATGCTATTATGTTTGAAGAGCAGTTTAAGATCCCGGTTGCTCAAACCGTAGTTGCAATTGCCGTAGATGACGAAGAGCCCCAGGTGTTTATTGAACGTAGAAATACCCATGTAAAGCGTCTAATGTACTTTCGGGACCTCTACGAAAGAAAGAGTGGATTAGTAGTGGCTTCTGCAGTATAATCCATAGGTGGTCGGTTAAGAAATGTCACTAAATATTAAACACGAGATAGATACATCTGGTACATGTTGCCCGATACCTATGATCAGTACTTTGAAGGTTTTATCTAGATTAGAACCCGGAGAAATGATTAAAGTATTAGCTACTGATCACGGGTTTTTAGAAGACATAAGAGCATTAGCAAAATGTAATAAGTGTATTATTATTGAAACAGGAGAAACAGATAATTATGATTATGCTGTCTTAAGTAAAAAATAATAAATAAGATTACGATCGTATGAAGTTAATCGAAAGTAGTTCTGGACAGGGGTGCGAATCCCCTCAGGTCCACCATAAGTATATTAGGAAGCAATTAGATCCCAGGAATGGATAATGTTCTAAGCGAGCAGTTAGTGGGCTTTTGAGAAAAGGGTATAAATAATGTATAAAGTTAATTTTGAATCAGGTTCTTCTGTATCGTTCTTTAAGTTATTTAAGACATTGAACGAGGCAGAACGATATAAGGAAGTTATTGGAGATAGATTTATTAGTCTCCAGTTTATATGATCGTACGAAGTTAATCGAAAGTAGCTCTGGACAGGGGTGCGAATCCCCTCAGGTCCACCATAAGGAGACTATATGGATGATAAGCATCAAGAATACATCTACCAAACGGTATGTGTAATAATTGACGTTTTATTTGTACTAGCAGTAGTATGTTACATAGTCTTTTTTTGATGGGCCTGTTCTAGAATCGACAGGGTGATAAGTACAAAGATGGACGATCCGGCAAGGTAGAAGCCGTAGGGTTGAGGTAACTCGACTGAAGACATAAAAAAAAGAAGTGCAAACGATAAAAAGTACGCATTAGCAGCCTAAACGCTGCTTAGGGTTTCGGTAGGTTTCCTCGTAACAGAATAACCTACTATAAGGACTTTAAATGAACAATGAATTTGAAACAAATGGCTATTGTGTAGTTAGGAACTTCTTTAGTAAAGATTTTATTAATACGGTAGCAAATTATTATAAATTAAAATATCAGGTAACAAAATACTTAGGTGAAAAAAAGGTAGTTTTAGGTGTAAATTCAGAATTTGTTTCAGGTTATAGGTATTATGCAGATACCTTATGTGAATCCATTCTATTATCTCACGGACAAAAAATTAGTGAGATTTTAGGGTTAAACATAAGCCCTACATACACTTTAGCTAGAATATATGAAGAAGGGGATAAATTACTGCCGCATATTGATAGAGATGCATGTGAAATATCTGCTACTTGCCCAGTCTATATTGCAGATGATAGACCATCAATAATCTACATTTCAGAATACACAGCTAGTAAATTTAATTATAATGGTATATTAACATATGAAAATGCTAGGTCAGGTAAGTTTAATAAAGTTGAGTTATACCCTGGAGATATAGTATTTTATAAAGGTTGTGAAAGATATCATTGGAGAGATCCTTTAGAGTCTCCTCTACTAATTCATTTCTTTATGCATATGGTACAGACTGATGGTATGTATAAAGACTTAGTATATGACGATAGACCTATCATGGGAGTACGCCGTGATGGCTCCGATATTTGTTAAAGGTAGGCCTATCATGGGAATACCTAGATAAGTTCTCGATCTTTTAAATCGAATTTTACAACACTCATACACACAAAGGAGATTATATGAGTAACATGACCCCTTTCGAGATTCGTCTCGAACTTCTCAAAATGGCCAAAGATATGCTTGGTGACGACTACTACGGTAAGCGTGAAGTAATATCAAACGACTGGTCTACCAAGGTAGAGACGGCTAAACACGCCGGTCAAACGCCTCCAGAGCATCCAGGCTACCCAGCCTATCCCTCAGAAACTGAAATCATTGCTAAGGCTCATGTCTTGAATGGCTTTGTTTCTAATATCCCTCAAGATAACATTAAGACTATTAGTAAGAAGTAATCTGACGGTAGGGGCTCTTGTTAACTCAGGAGCCTCCTAATAAGGAAAACCAATGGTAAAAACTTTTAATCTATTTTTGAAAATAGGTCTGGTGGTATTGATGGTAGCTTTGGTTACCAAATTTACGGCTAGTAGAATTGATTATTATAAAACCAATCCATATAATAGTAACCCTATTACAATGGAAGAAAGAGAAAGACAGTTAACCTGTCTTGCAAAGAATATCTATCACGAAGCCGCCTCAGAACCTTTTGAAGGTAAGGTTGCAGTAGCACAGGTTACATTAAATCGTGTAGAGTCAGGTAAATTTCCATCAGACATTTGTAACGTAGTATATCAAAAGAATGTTATATACGGCAAAGTCATATGCCAGTTCTCATGGTATTGTGAGAATGGTCCAAAGGTAAAGTCTAATGCACTCTATAAAGAGTCCATGGAAGTGGCAAAGAAAGTATTGCTTGAAAACTTCAGACTACCTTCTATGAATAAGGCAATGTACTATCATGCCGATTATGTAAACCCTAATTGGAATCTTCCAAAGATCAGTCAAATCGGTCGTCATATATTTTACGGTGAGAAAAATGGAAAAATTTAATCAAGTTAAAGATAAAGTATTTTCATACTTTGAAGGTTTTACTAAAGCTACTGCTGATACGTTTGCATGGATTAGTATTGTAGTATTAATTGGTTCAACCATTCCAGGCTTTATTGCTGTACTGGCCGGGGCTACCGATAAGATGCCACCACTAGATATTACCCTGATGTTATGGTCCGGCCTATTGCTTTATTTTGTAAGATCAGCTATACTTAAAGACATGCTGATGGTAGTGACAATTGGATTTGGATTCGCCATTCAAGCGGTAATGCTAGGACTTATTTACTTTGTATGACTGATGAAAACGAACAACTGACTGATGCTCTTGTAATTACTAAACGATTTAGATCACCTACTGAGTTTAGTTTGTACATTGATGAGCAGGTATCCACATTTAAGATAACCTATATGGATGCAGTCATTAATTATTGTAATGAAAAAGAAATCGATATTGATAGTATCGGTTCATTGATTAATCAGAAGCTTCGAGAGAAGATTCAAATGGAGGCCGAACAGGCTAATATGATTAAACCCCGGGGTCACTTACCTGTATGATTATGGAACCATTTGAAGTTTATCGTTATTATTTGGCTTTACGCCTACATTTTACGACAGACAGTTATAATGTGATTGAGCAAAAGGGCCGAGTTCGTGCTACCAAGAACTCTTTCTTAAAACGTAAAGATCTTCTGTCAATTCGCCGTGTGGCAGAAACTTATTCGGATAAAGATATTGTAGATTTCTTGGTAGCCAATTTTGTATCCGGTGATAGATGGGGCGGGGTATTTGACGTAGAGTCAAAGGAACGTTACCAAGGATGGAAGAAACGTATAGAATCTATCTCATATACGTTTAAAAAAGAGATTGACAAAGCTGTAGCTTATGCCGATAAACTTGGTATTACATTTAATCAACTCTTCTATTGTAATCATGGGCAACACCCATTTATTATAAAAATGTATCTTCGGAATGATATTTCAATTGAGACTCTTGTAATCCTGAATAAGCTAAATAATTTCACTGATCAATTAGATCAGGATCTAAAAGATGATTTAGTCTGGCCGGATACCTCTAGAATTATTAAGAAGTATTCACCTTTTCTAGAAATTAAAAAAGACAAGTACAATGAAATTTACCGAAGAGCAATTGGACCTTTCTGAATCCCGTATCACGGAGATTGAAAAGACCATTTGTGTCATGCAGGATAGCATGACAGAGCTATCCGAACATATTAGAGAAACCCAACGATATTTGATTAAACTTGCACATCACCAGTCCGAGATTACGAAACGTATCTCTGCCTGGCCGTTTATTGCAGTTGACAGTAACAGAGATGAAACGTAAAAATTTTGAGATCGATTACGACAAGAAGGTACGTAAAGTTACTAAGGGTGTCGATAAGAGTGGCAAATATCGGAAGAGCATATATAATATGTTAGAAGAGGAAGACGAAAGTCTCGATCTAGATAACGGTGATGTAGATGATTATGATGATCTTGATGATACTAAATAATAAAATACAACACTAATACAACGCTTATACAACGCATACAAGGAGAAAATTATGGCATTAGACTTTAGTTCTATGAAGAAGAGTTCAGGTGGTTTCGACAAATTGATGAAAGAAGTCGAAAAGATTGCAACACCACAGACTCAAGACAACGCAAAAGATGACCGCTTCTGGCAACCAGAAGTAGATAAAGCTGGTAACGGCTACGCAGTCATTCGATT